>Ga0302292_1001423_pt1 | contig 15351 bp, 18 predicted proteins | sample III_Fen_N2_1_FD_194553 | JGI IMG/M metagenome (GOLD analysis project Ga0302292, IMG submission 194553) | Peat permafrost microbial communities from Stordalen Mire near Abisko, Sweden - III_Fen_N2_1 | ecosystem: Environmental > Terrestrial > Soil > Wetlands > Permafrost | place: Sweden: Abisko...
GTTGGAATGGGTTTCCCGCAGAACTCGCAGAATAGCGCAGAGAGGGGGGGCTGGAATGGTTTCCCGAAGAGATTGGTGAACGAATTAAGATAGTTTGGTTGGGAGGAGGTTTTCCCGCAGAAGGGCGCAAAGAGTGTTTAAAAGAATAGCTTTAATCTTGTTTTTCTTGAATGATTCGTTTTCGAATGCGGCTTAATGATTCGGGAGTCATGCCAAGGTAACTGGCTATTTGATGTTGCGGAACGCGTTGCAATAATTCGGGTTGTGTTTTTACTAAATTGCGGTAACGCTCTTCGGGCGAAGAGGTGATGAACGTAGAATAAGCTTCTTGTGTTTTACCGAAATCTTCGCTCATGAACGCTCGTGTAAAGGCTTCCAGCTTCGGGAATTTACTGTATAGTTCTTTTTCCGTATCAGGATTCCCGACAATCAGTGAGCAATCTTCAACGCACACGCAATAATGGTTGGACGGAATTTTTTGCACATAACTCGTATACGAAACCACAGCTTGTTGTTCCAGGAAAAAGGCCGTTGTTTTTTCTTCTCCGTCGAGTAACCGGTATTGACGAACACACCCTTTCAACACAAAGTAACATTGGCTAGCCACTTCACCTTCACGCACCAATAAATCACCTTTTTTGAAGGAAACTATGGTAATGTTCGCAGCAAGAAATTGCTTTTCTTCTTCGCTAAACATTGGAAGATCGTTGAGGTATCGGATAAAATTGTTTTCCATGATTATAGCAAATGCTGATTTACAGGTTAAAGATAAACGTTCTGCTTTAATGAGGTCTTCCTTTCAGTCCTGTAGGGACGTAATATACTAGAACAAAAATCAGTATCTGGTCTTTTCCCTGTAAAGGTAAGATGTCAACATATATTTAATGTCCCATACCTACGGCATGGATGTTCAGTGTGCAGCATTCGTGTTATCCTATTTCGTCCCTACTGGACTCTGGAATGCTACTTCAGTTTCTCCATATTCTTGGAAATAATCTTCCTGTCCGAAGCTGTTTTTGCAAGAGGTAGTGCTAGTTCCAAATGCTCAAGTGCTTTCTTGTTATCCAAATCTGTGTAAAGATAGGCCAGCAATGAATGGTACAAATGGTTATCGGAAAGATGTAGTTTCTCGGCTTCGATGATCGCGATTTCTTTGCCGTCGGCTTTGGCAAGCGCATAGGTTCTGTTGAGAGCGGCCATCGGAGAATATTCCAATTGTAGCAGTTTATTGTAGAGTTGTAAGATGCTTTCCCACTTTTCGTGCGTGTCGGTTTTTTGTGTGTGCCAATAGGCGATAGCGGCTTCGAGGTGGTATTTAGACAATTTTGTTCCTTGCGAAGCCTCATTGAGGTAATGAATTCCTTTGGCGATTAATTCCAAGTTCCAATTGCTTTCGTCTTGTTCTTCGTAAATGATCAAATCACCCTGAAGGTCCATTCGGGCTTCAAACCGCGACGTATGGAAACACATCAACGACAACAGGGCATTGGCTTGTGGAAGGTTGGTTTGTTCGTTTTCAACCAACATCAGGTTCAAACGCATGGCTTCCACACACAAGTCTTTTCGCAGTACGGTATTTTGCGAAGTAGAGTAGTAGCCTTCACTGAACAGCAGGTAAATGGTGGTTAAAACGGTTTCTAGCCTGCTTCCGATTTCGGTTGCGTCGGGTAGTTCTATTTGAATGTTTTCACTGCGCAATTTCTCTTTGGCGCGGGCCAATCGTTTGTAGGTAGCTTCGCGAGTGGATAAAAACGCATCGGCAATTTCTTCGGCACCAAATCCGCAGAGAATGTTTAGTGAAAGTCCGATTTGTGCTTCTTTGGGAATGCTCGGGTGACAAATGGCGAACATCATTTGCAATTGACTATCATCGAGATTTTTGCCGGATAAGTCAATTTCTACTTCGTAATGATTGTGATCAGTAGCATTCAGTTCTACCGACACTTTTTCAGTGAAAATTTTATTGTGTTTGAGGTAATCGAGTGTTTTGTTTTTGGAAACGGTATACAACCACGCAGTTGGATTTTTCGGCAACCCTTTTAATCCCCAGGTTTCGGCAGCCAACAAAAAAGTTTCACTCACAATATCCTCTGCAGCACGCAAATGCTGAAAACCGAAGAGTTTACAGAGTACGGAAATGATTTTTCTGTATTCGGTTCGGAAGAGATGCGGGATGAGTTCTTGTTGCTCCATAAATAAAAAACGTGTCTCAAAAAGAATAAACTGCTTCGTTGTTTTCGGAATTCAATGCTGGTCATTTACACAAGTAAACTCCCAACATCTCATCCTTAACGCCTTGCATTTTATCCTTTTTGAAACACTTCAAAGAGTTGTTATTGGTCAACCTCTTGGGTTATTAATGAGTTAATCCATCGGAATAATTGCTCTAACTTCTACTGATCCGCCGACCGCTAAAATCGGACAACCTTTTGATAATTCGGTAGCTTCATCCAATGAATCGGCTTGAATGATGGTATAACCACCGATTGATTCCTTGATTTCTACATAAGGTCCGTTGGTTACGATGGCATTGGGTTTCACAACATTTCCGTCATGTTCCAGCCGGTTTCCGGCATTGACCAATTTGTTTTGAGCTGCCAAACCTCCCATCCAATCTTGCCACGGCTTCATCATGGCTTGCAATTGCTCCGGTGATAAATGTTGAGGCTCACCTTCAGCGCCACCTCTTCTGAAAACTAATAAAAATTCTTTCATTGTAAGTAGATTAATGGTTGGAGTGTAATGCTACTGTGTTGCCTTCAGAATCAGTAAAGAAAGCCATGTGACCGACCTCGTCGCTGATTTTTGTTTTCGGCATCAAAATTTTCCCTCCAGCACCTTCAATTTTTGAAAGAGCATTTGCCAAATCAGGGTTTCCGTTAAGGTAAATCTTGGCTCCATCGGCACTTGGTTTGTGCATTGGACCTTGAACCAACGCGCCCGATACTTTTCCATTCATGTCTTCAGAAGGGAAAAATGCCATTTGCATGCCCATCATTTCTTGTACCGGCAATTCAATTCCGAATACGGTTTCGTAGAATGTTACAGCACGGTTGATATCAGAAACAGAGATTTCGAACCAGTTTAATACATTTACTTGACTTGTCATTTTTTTGAGTTTAAAGGGTGAATATTATTTGTTGTATATGCTTATGACGATCGAGTTTTTATTATTGGACAAAGTAGCTAAAATAGTTAGAGACTTTTTGTTTGAAATTTCATTATTTCCCCATTTCATAAGGGTTTCGGAGAGAAAAGAAAAAAGAAAGTGACAATCGTAAATTGCAACCGAAAAGGATAAAACGGTTAACATACTTCAATAAAATCAGTAGTAATTTCATCAGTGAAAGCTACTTATTCTTTTTGAGAATGAGAAATAGAGGAGGTTTCTTTAATGGAAAATTAATGGTAATCAACGAATCGAATGAATCTCAGGGAAATTTTATTCCGAGTTCATTGATCTCTTCATCCACCTGTTTCCAGTTGGAATAGTTAAACTTATCAGGATTGATTTCATCTTCCTGTTGCAAAAAACAACCAATAGGAGTGACTATGATTGTGCGCCTGTTGTAACCTAACGCTCCAAAATCTTCTAGTTGAAACTCAATTCGTTTTTCGGGATCGTTCAGGCTTCTGTGAGTTATTGTTTGTGTTTTAAAACCGCTTCCGAAATAAAGAAAAGTACTTGTTTTATACCCAATTGCAGTTGCTGCAAGAAGTGTAAAAAAACAAATCACGAAACTTCGCCTATATGTGGGCACACTTGCGGTGAGGAATAAAATAAGTGGTAAACCGCTGGTGGTGGTAAAAATGAAAATCAGATTAGATACATTGCTAGTAAACGTAATTTCAGTAAATAAAACCAATATCGTTACCAGAGTACAGATACTCCAAAAAAGAATGCCGACAATTCTGATCCATTTCAACCAACTCATCTTCCAGATTTTCGTCTTCCAAACGTGATCAACGCATCCATACCGCCAACAATATAGGCGATTCCCCAGCCAATGAAAATAGTGGAAGCTCCAACTACTGTTTGGTTGTGGAATTCACGCATGTCGTTGTTAACTTTTAGAAAGATATTGGCAAAAGATGCCCAAGCATAAAGTGCATAAAACACATAGATCCAACTGCGTTTGAGCGTTTTATCTGCATACAACAAACCTGCACCAAACAACACGAAATGAATTAGTAGCAGGAGCAACCAGCTTTTGGAGTTCCGATGATCGGAGTCTAGTTGAATATCATCTAGAATATCGTTGTCTTTCACTTTACAAGAGCATTAAAATGCAATTAAAAGTAATCAATCATTCTTCAGAACCAAAATGCATCATGCGCATTTCTTCCATGGTGTTGAATCCTGATTTTAAGTAAAAATCGTAAGGGAAATAATCTTTTCCAGTGAATAATATGATGGTTTGAATATCAATGGATGAAAGCTGTTGTTTGAGTGTTTCCATCAACTTCTTGCCAACGCCTTGTTTTTGGGTTTTTGGAGTCACAAACATTTCTTTCAAATAGAAATAATCGCCTGTGTAATACGGTTCTATATTTCCAACCAAACAACCTACAACTTCGCTGTCAATACTTGCTGTGTAACCTATAAATTTTGGTGAGTTGTAAAAACAAGTGAGTTTTTCCAGTGCTTTTTCAGCTGTCCATTCATCATTCCATGGATCAGCATTGTAGGCTTCTACCAATATTTTTGCACAAGTAGACAATTCCTCTTGTAATTCGATTTGTTTGATAACGAGTTGTTTCATTGCTTGTAATTTTCGACAAAACTAATAGTCAAAAGTGAGTTAAACTTGTACGATACTGCTATTGTTATAGGGCAAAGATGGTTTTACACCGAAAAAGTACTTGAATTGTTTGGTGAAATGTGAGGAGTCGTGAAACCCTGCTATCAAAGCAGCATGCGTTAGGTTAGCTTCCGCATGTATAAAGGCATTTGTAGCGTGTTTCAAGCGTGTCCACAGGATGTATTTCTGTAAGGTAATTCCAACTTGTTCCTTAAATAAATGACTGAATCTGCTTGGTGATACGTGAACCAGTTGTGCCAAAGAAGTTAAGTTTAATTCTTCCGTAAGATGATTGTTGATGTAGGAAATGCTTTCAGCGATGCGTTGGTCAAACGTTTCAGGAAATTCCATGTAGCGGTCTAATTGGTCCAAAATGGCTAGTTGACTTGATCGATCCGAAATGGAAAACACGGCTTTTTGACCACTGATGTGTTTCGAGATTTCATTAAATAGTGCAATTCCCGGCTCAACAAATAAAAAATCGCAATTGCTGTTTTCACCCTTAAAGGCATGTAGTTGGTTCGGACGAATGCACGCAAACGTACAATCGACTAGCGTTTCTTCCGGCGTTTCAAGTGTAAAGCCGCCTTGTTTTGCAACGATAATTTCCAATGCCGGATGTGCATGGTAATCGGTAACGAGGTTGTGCTCATTGAATCTGTAATTACCGGTCGATGGATCGAATTGAACAATTGTCATGATACGAACATACTAAAATGTGCTTACACCCAAAGCGTATAAGCACATTTTAACTCGTAAAAACGATGGTTGTATTATTGGTTGTTAACGATTTAAGAATTGCTTGATTTCTGAAACAGGCAAATGATCACCGACATATTTTCCGTAGTAAGCGGTTTGAATCGTTCCGTCTTCCGAGATCAGGAAATCGGCACCGACTCTGTCTTTCGAACCATCTTGTTTTATTTTCTTCTTGAACAATTTTTTACCTTTTTTCATTTTGCCCATTGCCCCATGAAACATTCCTTTCATCAATTTCCCCATTGATCGCTCAACTTCGTAAAGAGAATAAATACTGAGATCGGGGTTGGGAATCATCTTGGCATAAACCGTATCGTTTTCCAGGTAGTGTTTCATGTTTTCGGCACTGCTTTCATAAACGGCAAGTACTACCAGTCCTTTCGATTGAAAGTAAGCAGCTTCCTGTTGCAATTCATGGAAACGGACATTGCAAACCGGACACCCTACATTTCGGTAAAAAGACAACAATACTTTTTGACCTTTAAAATCGGCTAAATTGACACTGGAGCCATAAACATCTTGAGTGGTAAATGTTGGTGCTGTTTGTTTTGGTTTAATTTTCATAAAATGGGTTGTTGTTGCATAAAGCATGTGAGAGAAAAGAAGTGAAAAAGCGACAATCGCAGTTCGCAAAAAAGAAGCGGGTGTTTTCATATTGTTTTGAGTTCAATTTTAAATTGATACCCGTTTTCTCAATCGATCACCCAAACGGTCAAAAAAAAACGCCTACCAAATCGGTAAGCGCCTTCTAATTCCTATTAATCCTAAAGCTTTATAAAGCCATAGAACGTTTTGGTGAATTGTTGTTTTCTTCTTTGATTTTTTCCTTTTTCAGCTGTTGCATGCACTTGTATTGCTGATTGGCCGCAACATGCTTGTTTTTCCACCCCATTTTCTGCATCAGACTATCAATGGGTTCTTGGAAGTAAAAAATGGCTTTTAAAACTCCCTGACAATGCTTGGTGATAGCAGAAAGCCAATTGCCGACTTTTTCCTCGCGCGACGGCGCATCTTGCAGTTCAACAGAAAATACTTCTCCGGGAAGGTGGAGGTGATCGGCATCGAGTGTTGAAACCGTTTTGTTATCGCGTAGGCGTTTCAACCAACTGTTTTTTGCAATCGAATAAAGATAGGTTTTGAGTGAAGAAGTCAGTACAAAATCGGGTTGTCTTACTTTTTGAAGCAATACGATAACGGCTTCTTGAAAAATGTCTTCGGCGTCTTCCGATGAACCATTGTTTTGCAGCACATAGCTGGCAATCGATTGGTAATAAAGCGAATAAAGTTGCTTAAAAGAAGTGTTTTCTTCCGTTTTAAGTTGTTCAAGCAAGGATACATCCGAGGTGTAATTCATAGAAACCAAATTAGTTATTTTAGTTTATACCCATTGGAACAAATTATCACCCGCTAACAATTGTTTTTTTTGAAATGATCAAGAATGAGGAAGCGCAATACCGTATTTTGCTGCCAAAAACTTTGCGATCAATGCTGTTGAATTGACATACAGTAATTGTTCGTGCTTTTTGAAATAACTCACATCCAACTCCGTGTTTTCTTCCGGATCTATAATCAAAACCGGACAACCTTGATTTTCTTCCCCAAGTAAATCCACTACCGCAGTTCTCGGACGCACAAAATCAACGTAATCGATATCCAACTCTTCTTTCAAATGCGGATAATACTGTAAAACACCTTCTATCATAGCACAATGCGGACAATAATAACGTGTAGAATCTCCCAGTTGAGCATCGTGAAAGCCGGGGTTAAGCAAAAATAATCGAGTCATGATCGGTTTGTATTGAAACTTTATTTCCAATCCTGTAAAGGTAGGGTTATTCGGGGGAAACGACGCGTTTATAATGATTGGCTTTTGTTTTAATTACTGAAAATCCATTGCGTTGGGCGAGAGAATCTAGTTGGAAATCTTTGATAGGGGAAAATTGATCAGAGGTTAATTCACTGTTGTAAGGTTTCATAAAGTTGCCTTCTCTAAAATATTGTTGCGTATGATAGTTAAATTCTATGTATTCACAGTCATGTAAAACTGAATCCGAAATTACGGATGTGAATAATTGATCAACCAATTGTTCGCGAAGGGATGTCAGAAACTGATAGTTCTCTTTATTCACGTAGAGTGAGTCATTATAAAGATCAACTCGATAAACCGGTGAAGTCATTCGATCAATGAAAGGGTGGTCAATTTTGACACTAAAACCCAATTGTTGCACTGAATCGATAAAGGCTAACTCTTGATCTGATAATGGGGCAGAGGCGTTTTCCCATGCAGAACCTTCCTGCTCATTTATGTAGCCAGGATCGTAATTACAAGAATGAAAGAGTAAAATAACTACTGTAATGAAGCAAAAGTATTTAGGCATATTGATGAGAAATAATTGATTATTGCTTTTCCGGAATAGTTGTTATACCAAATAAACCTTTGTAGAAAGTATAATTGAATGTATCTGATAGTTTTAGATCAATAACCTGTGAGAATATATCCATGCGGCTTTCATCTTCTTTGCCTAACGGTTTTCCGGTTTCTTTTTCAACAATCATTCTGTTTTCTGAATCCGGTATTTTGACTAGTTGATAGGTGACAGTCGAATGATTGGTAACTGAAAATCGATTGATCCACAAGCACATTCCGATGATAATCGATTGAAAGAAAATCGAAATAAGAAAAGATAACAACAAACTTGGAATAAGTGAAATGAATGCTTTTTTGATGCTTGTTCTTTTCCAAACCATCAAGAACACTGTAAGAACAATAACGACGGCTAAAACACTACAAATTGGGAGATAATACGCTTCAGTGAAATCAGCAATATCAGCCTTAATGTAGTGTTTTTGTTGCTGTGGTGCAAAAATAAAAAGTAGTAAAACCAATGCAACGATGTACAGAAATTTGGAAGAATATTTCTGAAAGAAAGCGTAAGTTTTAGGATAGCCGTATTTCATGACATAAAGTTACCGGTTGTTTTTATTTCGATCTAACAAAGGTTAAGGTATTAACAATGTAATCATTGTCTTTGCCTATCAATTTCCGTTTTTCTTTAAATGTTAGTGTCATTAAGCGTTTTTCGCCAATAAAGAGGATTAATTTATTGCGACGCTTTAGTTTCCAATATTTATTTGGTAAAGTGCCAATAAATAATGAGTAATGCGACAGCTCCTCAGAAATATAATAAGTTAGATGACCGTTTGGGCGGAAAACAAAATTCGAAAAATTGTAATGTTTCAGATAGGGGTATTCCTGAGCGCCAAAAAGCGAGTCATTGTAGGTAGTTGGAATAGGACGAGCGACTAAGATCAAGCTTTCACCAATAGCCAATTTAATGTCTAATAGATCGAAAATAGTATCCGAATTATCAGAAAACCACTCATTTGATTTTAGTTCCGAACGTGAAATTTGCTGTGAAAAACTAGTGCTAATTAAAACACAACAAACAGCCATTAGTAAAATTCTCATGTTATAATTTGGTCGTCAAAGGTTATAGAACATTCGAAGTTCAAATTTAGTAAATGACTTAATTCATAATTCATACAAATGTTCATAACCCAACCTTTCATCTACTCATTTCCATTATTCATCTTCATAATCCCCTAATTTACCCTTCATAATCAACTTGTTTTCAATTATTTAAAAGTTTATTAACAATCATCCGAAAAAAGAGCGTATCTTTGCACCGAATTTTAGATTTATATATGACCTTTAAAGAACTCGGGTTACGAGTTGAGGTTCTGCAGTCGATAGAAGCACTGGGTTTTGCAGAACCAACTCCGATCCAACAAAGTGCCATACCGCACTTACTCCAAACGGAAAGCGATTTCGTCGGACTCGCACAAACAGGGACAGGGAAAACAGCAGCATTTGGTTTGCCGCTAATACACAAAGTCACCGACCGACCTAAAGAAACACAAGGATTAATTATCTGCCCTACACGGGAATTGTGTTTGCAAATCTCCAAAGACTTAGAAGCATTCGCTCAGTTTGACAAACAAATTACAGTAGTTGCCGTTTACGGTGGTACCGATATTCGTCGTCAAATGTCGGATATCAAGCGTGGAGCTACTATTGTGGTTGCAACTCCTGGTCGTTTGGTCGACCTAATCAATCGCAAAGCTATTTTCTTGCAAAATGTTGAAACAGTTGTTCTCGATGAGGCCGACGAAATGCTCAACATGGGTTTCAAAGAAGATATCGATTTCATCTTGTCAGCAACTCCTGAAACCAAAAACGTTTGGTTATTCTCTGCAACCATGCCTAAAGAAGTGGCAGCTATTGCGAAGAATTACATGACCGATCCGTTGGAAGTTTCAATGGGACATAAAAACCAGAGTAACGAAAACATTGAGCACATTTACTATTCGGTAAAAGAGCGCGATCGTTATGATGCATTAAAACGTTTGATCGATGCTAGCCCGGAAATTTTCGGTCTTGTTTTCTGTCGTACACGTAATGAAACTGCTACCGTTGCCGAGAAATTGGCGAAAGACGGTTACAGCGCTGAGCCGTTGCACGGTGATTTGTCGCAAGCAATGCGCGATCGTGTAATGGATCGTTTCCGTGAGCGTTCGATTCAATTATTGGTTGCTACAGATGTAGCGGCTCGTGGTATCGACGTTGACAACATCACGCACGTTATCAATTACAACTTGCCGGATGATATCGAGAACTATACGCACCGAAGTGGTCGTACGGCTCGTGCTGGTAAAACAGGTAAATCATTGGTGTTGATCAACACACGTGAATCTTACAAAATCAAAGCAATCGAACGTCAGATTCGTGTGACGTTTGCAGCTGCCTTGATTCCTGAAGCTTCTGAAATTTGTGGTATTCAATTGAATAAACTGATTTCGAAAGTAAAAGAGATCGAAGTAAAAGAAAACGATATCGCTCCTTTCTTACCGGCTATCATGGCTGATTTCGAGGAGTTGAGCAAAGAAGAAGTGATCAAAAAATTCATTTCTGCCGAGTTCAATCGTTTCATCGAATATTACGATCGCGCTGGCGATTTGAATGTTACTGCCGGAAGAGGCGAACGTTCAGAGCGTGGTGATCGTCCTGAAAGAGGAGAGCGTCCTGAACGTGCCAGAAGCGACCGCTTTGAAAAAGGTGATCGTCCTGATCGTGGTCCACGTCCTGATCGTAACGACTCTAACAAAACACGTTTCTTCGTAACTCTAGGAAAACGCGACGGTTTGAACCCTGGTGGTTTACTTCGTGTGATCTGTGATGCTACGGGAATGAAATCTGCAGCTATCGGTCGTATCGATGTAATGCCGAACTTCTCGTTTTTCGAAGCAGATAAATCGGATACTGATGCCATCTTGCAAAAAGTAAACGGTACGGATTACGAAGGTCATCGTTTGATGGTCGAAGTGACACAAAACAAACCGGATGTTGAGCGCGAGCGTTCAAGTGGAGCTCCACGTAGTGGTGGTTTCCGTTCATCAGGTGGTGGTGATCGCGGCGGTTTCCGTAAAGAAGGCGGAGGCGGAGGTGGCTTCCGAAAAGAAGGCGGTTTCAGCGGACGCAGAGACAGTAGCTACGGAAAAGAAGGTGGATCTTCTCCACGTTCAAGTTCAGGTAGCGGTGAGCGCAGATCAGGCAGCAGTGCCGGTGGTGGCGAGCGTCGTTCTTTCGGAAAGAAATTCGGTTCGAAAAGCTATTAATACATAATTTAAAATTGAAAATGTAAAATTGAGAAAGGGGTAACTCATTATTGATTTTACATTTTCTTTTATAACCAATAATCAAAAAAGAACTAAAATGAAAAACTGGAAACTGAATGTACTTTTCAATTTTCAATTTTTCATTTTCAATTGAATTCATTTTATGGAAATCAGAAACATTGCCATTATTGCCCACGTCGATCACGGAAAAACTACATTGGTCGACAAAATGATTGAAGCAGGAAACGTTGTGAACGAACGTGATCGCCCAACTGGTGACTTGATCATGGATAGCAACGATTTGGAGCGTGAACGTGGAATCACGATCGTCTCTAAAAACGTATCCGTTTCATACAAAGGAACTAAAATCAACATCATCGACACTCCGGGTCACGCCGACTTTGGTGGTGAGGTAGAGCGTGTATTGAACATGGCCGACGGTGTTTGTCTATTGGTAGATGCTTTTGAAGGTCCGATGCCACAAACTCGTTTTGTATTGGGTAAAGCACTTTCAATGGGCTTGAAACCGTTGTTGGTAATCAACAAGGTAGATAAAGACAATTGTACACCTGACGAAGTACACGAAAAAGTGTTCGATTTGATGTTTGAGTTGGATGCCAACGAAGAACAATTGGAGTTCCCTACAATTTACGGTTCAGCTAAAAACGGTTGGATGTCTACAGATTGGAAACAACCGAAAACAGACATTACCGATTTGTTGGATCAAATTTTGGACTATTTCCCACCGCGTGAAATCGAACCGGGAAATACACAAATGTTGATCACTTCATTGGATTTCTCAACGTACGTTGGTCGTATTGCTATTGGTCGTTTGCACCGTGGTGATTTGAAAGAAAATCAACCGATTATCTTAGCAAAACGCGATGGTACACATGAAAAACACCGCGTAAAAGAATTGTTCGTATTTGATGGAACGGAACGTCGTAAAGTAGAATCGGTTGTAGCTGGTGATATTTGTGCCGTAACCGGAATTGAAGGATTTGAGATCGGTGATTGTATTTGTGACGCGGAAGCTCCGGATGCATTGAAAACGATTACTATTGACGAACCTACGATGAATATGTTGTTTTCGATCAACGATTCACCGTTTTTCGGAAAAGAAGGTAAAAAAGTAACTTCACGTCATATCCAGGAACGTTTAACCAAGGAATTGGAGAAAAACTTGGCCATGCGTGTAAGTGATACGGATAAAGCGGATAAATGGATCGTTGCCGGTCGTGGTGTATTGCACTTGTCGGTATTGATCGAAACCATGCGTCGTGAAGGTTATGAATTACAAGTAGGTCAGCCTCAGGTAATTTTGAAAGAAATCGACGGTGTGAAATGCGAGCCGGTTGAAGAATTGACAATTGACCTTCCGGAAGAATTTTCAGGTACAGCTGTAGAAGCGGTAACAAAACGTAAAGGTGAAATGACCAATATGGAACCGAAAGGAGCTCGTATGATCATTCAATTCCAAATTCCTTCACGTGGAATTATCGGTTTGCGTAACTACTTGCTTACACAAACTGCCGGTGAAGCCATTATGACTCACCGTTACTTGGAATACCAACCGTATAAAGGTGAAATTGCTGGTCGTCAAAACGGATCAATGATTTCATTGGAGCAAGGAACTTCCATTCCGTTCTCGTTGAACAACTTGCAAGAGCGTGGTAAATTCTTTATCAATCCGAATGAAAACATTTACGAAGGACAGGTAATCGGTGAAAACTCACGTGCAGGTGATTTGTGTGTGAACGTAACGAAGACAAAGAAAATGTCGAACATGCGTTCTTCAGGAGCAGATGAAAAAGTACGTTTGGCGCCACCAAAAATCTTCAGTTTGGAAGAATGTTTGGAGTATATCCAACGTGATGAATACGTAGAAGTAACTCCTGAGAGCTTGCGTATCCGTAAAATCTTGTTGAAAGAAACGGATCGTAAACGATCAGGAAACAAATAATTTCAATTCATTGAATTGACTGTAAGGGTCGTCAGCTTAGGTTGACGACCCTTTTTTTGTTTATTTTCATCTTCTAACATTTCAACTATGGCTTTTTATTCGTTTAATTTCAATGAAAACGATGCGCTTGAACTGGATTCCGAGCGCAAGACCATTTCCGTATTCGAACTTGCTTGGACGCGCGATTCTAGTGGAACTCCGGATAAGGTAATCTCATTTAGTGATTTTCTGCAAGATTTCGCTTTTCAAGCTGAACTAAAGTCCGGTCTGGCAGCTTCTGATTATGAGCGCTTGTTGGAGATAGTGAAGACTGCTCAACTATAGAATAATTGATCGTTTTTTTCGTTGGTGTTTTTGAATCTATTTCAATCTCAATGGGGGAAATCAGCCGTGTCTTGTTTGTAATCAGTTTGTCTTTAACTGTTGTAAGTTCATGTTGTAGCAAACCAAAAAAACAATCTTCCGGTTTTTATGCTTTGGGAATAATGGGTAGAAACGAGCAATACATTACCCCCGACTCCAGTTATAGGTATGATCATTATTTCATCAGAAATTATATTTATCTGAATGAAAATGATTCTATGTTTCTGCTTGTCAGTGATAAAAAAACAGATAGTTTATTCTCAATTAAGTCTAATAAGAATTTACGCCGCCTATTCAAAGAACAAACAGTGTTGGGTGTAAATGATTTGAAAAAAAATCCGTTTGATGATGACAGTCCCTGTTGTGTGAATCCAGTTGCTGTTTATGTCAAAAATGATACGCTTCAATCGCCGGGGCTAATTTCCGGCTGTGCTATAAAGATTAGAGGATTGGATCTAGATCCAAGAAACAGAAAGTTCATTTCTGATAATCCAACATTTGCTATTCTTGAGAAACGTTACTTGATGGAGGGAATTATCCAAACGGCTATTTTCAGAAGTGAATACCCTATGACGATTACGCGTATTGTGAAGTTTCAGTTTCAACCGGATTAAAAAAACGTTCATTCAACATTCTTTTTTAGTGTTTCAGGTTTATTACTCTTCTTTCCAAGCAACGAATTTAGAATGGGTACGTCTTCAGCATTGAGTTAACAATCGTTGAATGTTGTTATTCAATACTTTGAACCCAAATTAAGACCTATGAAAAAGCTATTACTTCCGGTGTTTGCACTATTTGCTATTGGTGCTTCAGCTCAACAGAATGTTATTTACCTTACTTCACAAGAATATCAAAACCTCAAGCAAAACAATCAATTAACTCCTGAAGCGGAGTACCTATTTACTGATTTTCAAAATGCGTCTGGTACACATTACACAAAGTCTCCCAATCGAAGTGGCGTTTGTGATTGTTTGGTTCAATTAGATTCTACCTTTTTGTTGGCGATGGCACCTAATGATGATTATTTCAGTAATCTCATGGGGCTTCCGTTCTCTTTCGATTTTTATGGAACGCAATATGATAGTCTGTATATCAACAACAATGGGAATATTTCGTTTGTGACACCTTACAGTACATTTACTTCGAATCAATTTCCGGATGCTACATTTAATATGATCGCTCCTTTTTGGGCTGATGTAGATACCCGTGGAACCGATGGTCTGGGATTGGATGGCGGAAATGTTTGGTATAAGATGACTCCAAGTGCCTTAATCGTAGTGTGGGATAGTGTGGGGTATTTCAACTTACATACTGATTTACGATCCACTTTTCAATTGATTATAACCAATGGAGCGGATTCCCTTGTTCCTGCAGGTAATAATGTGTCGTTTTGTTATGGTGACATGCAATGGACAACCGGTGACGCTTCATCCGGATCTAATGGATTTGGAGGAGCTCCAGCTACTGTAGGTGTAAATATTGGTAACGGTGTTGATTATTTTCAAGTTGGTCAGTTTGATACTACCGGTACAAGTTTTGATGGACCTTATAATTCAATTGACGGTGTTGACTTTTTGGATTACCAAGAGATCTATTTCAACATTGCCGGATTAAACAACAATATTCCACCAATCTTGGTGAGTAGTGTTATTTGTGATACGATTGATGTTTACACCGGAGATACGTTACAGAAAAGCCTTGGAACTTATGAATTTACGTTCTCTGCTTCAACTCCTGAAATCAACCAACAATTAACATCTCAACTTTCTTGCTCAGATCCTGCCGCAC
>Ga0302292_1001424_pt1 | contig 15350 bp, 8 predicted proteins | sample III_Fen_N2_1_FD_194553 | JGI IMG/M metagenome (GOLD analysis project Ga0302292, IMG submission 194553) | Peat permafrost microbial communities from Stordalen Mire near Abisko, Sweden - III_Fen_N2_1 | ecosystem: Environmental > Terrestrial > Soil > Wetlands > Permafrost | place: Sweden: Abisko...
GTAATAAATAGCTCCGGCAGTACTTCCTGGAAGAGCCTGAAATTTGACCCGAATATGGGTTTTTCCTTGAAGCATCGAAACGGGAATTGAATAAACCACATCTTTAAACATCGACTGGTTCCACCGGTTTGTGTTGTCTTCGGTTACTAATTTTTCATCGTCAATGAAAATATCTAACTTCCGGTCACCCCATTCGGCGCCCCAATAGCGTAACTGCAAGCTTAAACTGGTTTCTGACTTTGTCGCCAGATCGTAACTGAAATAGCCTCCGTTATGTGCTTCCCGAAAAAATTGATTCAAATTATTGCCTTTGTTTGAGTTTTCCATCTTCATATCATGGTCTACTTCGGGCTGTTGTTCACCGATGGCCACCTGATCAATGGTGCGTTTTTCAAGGGCTATTTTTTCGTTTTCAATTTTTGCCAGTGAATCGGTATAGGCCTTGTAGCCTGAATTCGACAGGGCCAACCAGTACATCATGTACCTGGAATCGTGAATTTTATAAAAAGGTTCCAGGGTAAGTTCAGCAGGATTGATCATTTTAACATTGAGCTTAAAATTTAAGGACTTGCCCTTTACCGGCACCAACTTATCTCCAATGTTTTGAATATCATCGTCAATCAGGATTGGGGCTTTGTCAACAGGTAAAAATTCTCCGCTTGAAGATTGTCCCCAACGGCCATCATCGGCAATCAGGCCTTTTAAATCTTCTGTTCCGGTTTTGGCGCCCAATAAAACAGGACCATGCATGATCGCAATATACTCAGGAACGTTAGGCAAATGTTCAATGGCATTGTGCATCGGTAGCGTGACTTGAACCACATCGCCTTTTTTCCAATTCCGGTCAATACATAGATAAGATGAAGGAAGAACCGAATAGTTCAGATTCTTTCCATTCACCGAAATTTTCAATGCGCCTTTGCTTACCCATGCCGGATAACGAACCAATAATTTAAATTTAGAAGAACCTTCGGTTATCGTAAGTTTTGTTTGCTCCTCATTAGGAAAACCGGTTTCCTGTTTGATCTTCACGCCCTTTTCCTTCCAGTTGAGTTCGGAAGCAATAAAAAGATTTAGGAACAAAGAATCTTTGGAATGCGCGTAGATAAACTGGTTGTATTTGCCATGGTTTTCCATACCACTACCAACACAACACCACATTGCTTCGTTAGGAGCTGAATAAACCCTGTAATGGCGCGGACGTGCCGGGGTGAAATAAACATATCCGCCATGTTCGGGATGTTGCGAAGAAAGGATATGGTTTAAGATGGTACGTTCGTAGTAATCGGCATATTTGGCCAGCGGGTGTACCCTGAACAAATCTTCGGTCAACTTGAGCATGTTGTACGAATTACACGATTCAGGCCCATCGTTGACATTGATAAAATCGATGCACGATTCTTTGGCTGGAAAATGTTCCCTTCGGCTGTTGCCACCAAAAGCAAGCGAACGTTTGGTTGTAACTGTTTCCCAGAAAAAGCTGCCTGCTTTACCGTATTTTGCATCGTGGTTTAGCTCCGCAATTCGTTCGAAACCAATGAATTTAGGTATCTGGGTATTGGCGTGTTTGTTGTCAAGCATATCGATTCCCTGCGACAATGGGTCGAGAAACACTTTATGTGAATATCGCTTTGCAGCGGTCAGGTATTTTTCATTTCCGGTTATCTGATAAGCATCGGCCAATACCTCGTCCATGCCGCCGTGTTCGTTACCGAGCATTTCTTCCATTTTAGCATCGGACAAACCTGAAGTAATACTTATTGCCCAGTCGCAAAAATTCAGAAAAATATTCTTTGCATCGGCATTACCGGTATATAACCAGGCATCTCTCAGGCCTGCAAACATCTTATGGATATTGTAATAGGGTGCCCATTCCTTCCATATTGCCCCAACTTCTCCTGCTTTAATCTTTGACCATAAAACTGCACTGTTAGGAACGCCTCCTACATACCCAACACCCCAATCGGGATACTTCTGTGAATTGGCTTCCTGACAGGCTTTTAGCTCCGAAATCATGTAATCCATGCGCTTTTTGCATTCGGCATTACCGGTAGCGGCATAATTCATCGCCATCGCCGACAGGTAATGACCACCCACGTGCCCATCGAGACCTTCCCAGTTGGGATAGCCCTTTGCCTTTTCGGGTAAGCCTGCTTGTTTGCGATAAGGAGCCAGCAAACGATCAACATCGTATTTCAGAAGTGTTTGAATATTGAGGTCGCGGGCGTGTTTAAACGGTCCGTCGAGTAAAGTTACCTCACTTAAGGGAAAGGTATTTGTATATAACTTTTCCTGAGCCTGTGCTTTATTTCCAAAGATCAAAGCACCAGCTATTACTACAATAAAAAGCTTTTTCATCTGTTTATAATTTGTTTTTTTATTTTATTCTTTAGTATAATATTAAACATTCTAAACTGCAATCAATCAAGCTAAAAATAGTTTTTCCTGATACAACCCGGTTTCAGTATTCAACCAATTGCTCGGTCCAGGTCGGGCTCTTGATGTAAAACATACCCTCTTTATAGGTCACCGGCTCAATTCCCATCTGCGGGGTCAATTCCCACGACTCGAAAGTCTGGCTGTAAGGATACGGGCGTTTTTCGAACATCATATAATGACAGGAATTCCACAGGTTGCCATCGGGACCTATAAACAAGGAATTGTGACCGGTTTCGCTATAAGGGTCTTGAGTGTCCTGAAACTTCAACTGCGAATATCCGCCATCATGCGCCAATTCAGGGCGATAGCCTTTTTTTCGTGTTCCAAAGATTGGTTCGGGCGATGCCAACTCCCATGGGCCGAGTGGCGTTTTCGATTTCAATAGGCCAACTTCGTAACCGCGTGTCCAGGTTGAAAAGAACATAAAATAGGTTCCTTCTTTTTTTATGACAAATGGTCCTTCGATGCCCCCAACCATCCATTCAGGGTATCCCGGTTCTTTTTTATCCAGAAATTTCTGAATTTGTCCGATGAGCTTTCCGGTAGCCAAGTCAATTTTTGCCTGAAAAAGTCCGTTACCACTGCAATAGAAATAAGTCTGCCCATCTTCATCTTCGAATAAAGTGGCATCGTTGTTATACTGAGGCGTCAGCGGTCCGTTTACCAATTTATAAGGACCGGTTACCTGATCGGAAGAAAACAGCCAGACACTGTGCGTTTTCATCCCTTTCGGATCTTCTTTGGTCACTCTCCCACTGTTCACCGTCAGCCAGTACTTGTTTTTTATGAAATGAATTTCAGGAGCCCAGAACCGGCCATTGTATGGACAATCATCTGATAGTTTGCTGGCATCGATCAACCACGAATGTTGTTTCCAGTGAATCATATCGTCGGACACCAGCAACCGGACACCGGGGTTGTGGCCGGTCCATACCGGATTGGATGTTCCGGTGCAATACCACAGATTGCCTACCTTTATAATGCAATGGTCGCGCATGGAAATGGCCGTATCCCTAGTAATTGGATTGGTATAACGGAATTCATGTTTATTTTCGGTTGTTCCGTTATTCCTGTTTTCCTGAGCGAAGCTGCCTATTGAAATAAATAAGCACCACAGCAAAATCGATGGAAAAAGTACTTTTCTTCTCATTTTAGTTTTATATCAACTTTCCTTCCTTCGTAAACAATACCCTTTTTTGTGGTACTTGCGATCGTTCCAAGTCCCTCTGATTCACTGACCAGAACGACGTTAAACGTACGCCTGGTCAGACTTCCGGCGAAGTTGCCTTCTTTTTCACCGATGGTCAAGGTTTGACGATGTTCGTCCCAACGAAACGGTACGACGGTATATTTCCCTTTCTCGTAGTTGTAACTGTCGCCTTCGTCTTCGTAAAGATCGAATTTGCCATCAGCTCCTTTGTACACGCGGATTTCGAGTGTATCGGCCGATTTTTGCCCGGCATATTGAATAAATTTACCCATTGGAATAATGGAGCCTGCTTTCACGAACAATGGAATTTTGTCTAACGGAGCGGCGGTTTTTATAGTTTGTCCTCCATCGAATTGTTTGCCAGTCCAAAAATCGAACCAGGATGCCGATTTTGGAAGGTACACATTCCAATCGCTGGTTCCGGCTTCGGTGATTGGCGCTACCAAAATTGACTTTCCGAACATATACTCGTAAGGTTGATTGACGGCTTTGGCATCATCACGAAAATCCATCACCAACGGGCGCATCAGGGTTGAACCGTTTTTTGTTACCTGCCATGCTTCAGAATAAATGTAAGGTAATAACCGGTAGCGAAGGTTCAGCATTTTGCGCATGTTGTCCTCAACGGTTTGTCCGTATTTCCAGGGCTCGGTTTCAGTTTGGTATCCATGAATACGGAAAATCGGGTTGAAGGTACCCCACTGATACCACCGGGTAAGTAATTCCTGATATTTTTCGTCGGTATACTGCGATTTTCCCGGCCTGAAAAACCCACCAATGTCGGTAGTCCAGTATGGCATCCCGGTAATTGTATAGTTAAGTCCTGCAACTATTTGGCGCTTATAGGTATCCCAGGTTCCGCCAATGTCGCCCGACCAGTTGATCATACCGTATTTTTGCTGACCCAAAAAGGCAGAGCGGGTTAAGATACATACCCGTTTATCGGAAGAAGCCAAACGCTGTCCTTCGTACACAGCCTGGCTTACAAACAAAGGATAAGTAAGACGGTAAAAATCGCCAGCGCCGATGAATGTTTTTTCGCCTTTTAAAGCATCATTTTCAGGTTCAACGGCATCCATCCACCACGAATCGACCCCATTGTCAAACAAATTGATCTTTAAGGTATTCCAGTATTCTTTCCTGGTTTCAGGATTGAAATAGTCTAACCATTTGGTATTCGGTATAAACCGGTTTTTGGCCACAAATTCTTTCCCAATCGTTGAGTTCTTGTCGGGATTCGACCAAATTGAAATGTTGAAATGAGCGTTCAGATCGTGTAATTCTTTAATAAACCCAGCCGGATTGGCATAATTGATCGTATCAAACTGAGGAACGCCCCAGCCTCTGTTGCCCCAGTATTGCCAGTCCTGAACAATAACATCCATGGGTAGGTTCCTGCTTCGGAATTTTTTAACCGTTTCAACCAGATTTTTTCCAGACACATAGCGTTCGCGGCATTGCCAGAAGCCATAGGCCCATTGGGGAAACATAGGAACATTGCCCGAAAGATTGCGGTAAGTGCCAATAACTTTATCGGCCGAAGGGCCATAAAACACCACATAATCGAGCAATCTGGCATTTGGCGACCTGAATGTTGTCGTGTTATCAGTAAGTTTCCACGACAACTGTGGCGTGTTGTTCGATTTACAGATAAGCTGTACCTGATGTTCTCCTTTGGCAAGTTTTACCAACGCACCGGATGTAGGCGGCAACCACATGTTGTTCTGATCCATACAAGGTTTTCCGTCGATCACCACAAAATGGCGGTTGCCCATATCACCCAAATCCATAAAAATGGAATATTCACCATCTTGCGGAACAATGAATTTACCGGTGTAAAGCGACTGGTTTTGTGAAACTTTCTGAGTACCAGAAGTAGTAGTCACTTCGGCCATCTGGTTGCTGCCTGCAGCCTGTTGCTGTTTTTCAAGAGCGACAAAATTGTTGGCCGGGTTGAAGTCGGTAAGTCCGTACTGGTGCCATAACAAACCGTACCCTTTGCTCGAATAGATAAACGGAAGGGCAATTTGAGTATTTACCTGCGTCAGGCGACGGGTCACACCTTTTAAGTTGTACTGTCCATCCTGAAATTGCCCCAGCCCGAAAACAAATTCATCGGAGGGCGATTCGAAACTTTGTTCAGCGGCAAAACAGGGTTCATCCATCACCGAACCGGGTGTCAGTTTTCGTGAACCAGCTGTCTCGTTCAGGAAAATTTTTCCTGAATGATCGGCAAACGACAATTTACCGGTCTGCTTGTCAACGATCGCAACGATGTTATTCCCTTTTATTTCGAGTTTGGAAGGAGAATCGGAGACCTGAAAACCCGGAACTGCAACTTCCGAAGTAAAGATAAGCTCTGGAACTTCGACTTCCGAACCTTTATAAAACCTGACCCTAATGGCATTTTCGGCGATCGGGTAAATTGACAGTGTTCCGTCAGACAAAGTGATTGTAACACCTTCTTTTACCTGTTTAAAACTTTTAACAGACTGCCCTTTGCCGATAAACGGGAACAGACAGATTATAAATAAATATCTAAGTTTCATATTAAAATAAATTGAATATAATTAGTATCAACCTATCATTTTTCATATAAAGCGGTACCGGCAGTCGCATCTTTGGCTCCCTGCATGATTGCATTCAGAACGCCTCTGTCGATTATCGTTGCATTACTGCGATTGAATATTCCACCTTCAATGTCCCAGCAATACGGAATCATTCCCCTACTCATGGCAGACTTCATAAAATATCTGTAATAATGTTCAATTGAAGCTACATGAAGCGCCTGGTCTGATGGTGGGTTCAAATTACGTTTAAATGCACCAAATTCTCCGATAATTACCGGAATTCCTTTATCAACAAACTTCGTTTTCATCAAGTCCAAAAGCCGATCCATATCGTTTTCTTCGCCCCAGGATGAATTACGATCGGTTTCTGAAGGAGAATGATATCCTTTTCCCCAATAGTAAAACATTTTGCCCCAGTTTTCATCTTTATTCATTCCACAAAAATTCCATGGAGTATAATAGTGAACCTCAGCAATTAACCGATTTTCAATCTGATCAACGGGCATTGTGCTCATCAGTTTATTGGTTTTATCAATGTCCGTTGATGGCCCCTGAATAACGAGAGTCCTGGAACTGTTATTTCCGCCGGTAGCACGAACTGCATTGATAAAGGTTTGGTGATACGATAATAAAACTGACATACTGGTGGCATCTTCCACATTGGGCTCGTTGGCTCCGGCAAAAAGGAGATGCTCATCATAATCTTTGAAATAATTGGCAATTTGGGTCCAATAGGCTTGCTGTCGTTTATTTACAATCGCTTTATTTGCTGCGTTTACCCTGTTTTCCAACCAACCTTTATCCCAGTGGGCGTTCATGATTACATACATACTATCCTTGATGCAATAGTCGATCACCCTTTTTACATTGGCGAGCCAGGCCTTATCAATTACACTGGTGACTGTATCGGAATGGTAGAACCATGCAACGGGAATCCTGACTGTATTAAACCCGATAGCTTTTACAGAATCGATGAGTGCCTGGGAACCCATACCCGGTGCAGCCCAAACAACTTCAAGTGTGTTCCCCAGGTTCCAGCCGACTTTCATCTTGCCCGCAATTTGCTGTGCTGTTGGTAACTGTGCCTTTACGGTAACTGACATTAAAAGCCCGCAAACCATAATTACTAAAAGATGCCCCTTCCTATGGAATCGAGGAAACATACTAAATTTTCTTTTCATGATATATTATATAATTGGTTATTAGTGTTTTATAAGTTTTATCTTATCAATCGCCACAAGAAAAATCATTTTTATTTTTTTACTTTTATTCATTGTTGCACATTCAATTCCTTCGACACAATCCGGGTTTCGCTAGCTGCGCTCAATTTAACAGACACTTTATACTTACCCGGTTTTGTAACCATCAGGTCTTTTAATCTTCCTCCTTTATCAGCGTCAACAGGTATTCCATTTAGGTACCATTGAAAATCGACACCATCGGGCACGGTTACTTTTCCGTTCGCAAATTTAATTTCAGGTTTAGGCATTAAAAGCATTTTCTTAACCTTTTGGGCAATTATTCCCGCTCCAGTAACCGAAGGATGCACATTGTCAGCAAGATACCATTCAGACTTATTCTTATCCAACTCGGTGTAAAGGTCGATTAAGCCCAAACCCATTTCCAGCGCTACTTCTTTAATCTCCGGATTTACTTTATCTTTTATGTAGGAGTTAAAAATTTCCCAATCAGCCTTTTCGCCTGGGATAAGCAATCCGATCCAGATTTCAGGCATAGAAGGCAGATTCTGAAGCGATTGAACCAATTCCGTATAATCGCTTTTAAACTCAGCGCCATGGTTGTCCCAAATCATGCGTTTGGAATCGTTGGTGCCCAGTTCGATCACGACAAAATTCGGGCTGGAGGCCAGTGCATCTTTATACGATTGGGAGTCCCAGTAAGAATACCCACTGCCTTTTAGCATTGTTCGTCCGCTATCACCGAAATTACCCACTTGCCATCTGGTTGTTCCCAGCAATACCTGCATTTGAGCCGGGTAACTTTGGCTGGATGGGATGGTTAATCCATAGCCGTAAGTGATGCTGTTACCAACACACGAGACTTTTAGCTTCTGAGCCATTGCATGTTGTGAAACCAGCGCCCCGATTGTTACTGCAACTAGAAATAAAAGACGGGTAAGCTTATTTGCCTTCATAATTAAGTTTTAATCGCTTCCGGTGAAAAATCAGTTTGTAATTACATCTATTTCGGCATATCCGGCAACATCATCGTTCGAAGTGTTTTTAATAGCCTTCAGCTTAATGAACCGTGCATTTACAGGCGAAAAATTCTTGATTTGCCACACCGGGTTATTTTTGATGTTGGAGAATTCACCTTCATCAATCAGTTTCCATTCTGTATTGTCGGCTGAAACATAAAACTGGTAGTTTGTTATGATACCAGAGCTCCACTTGTTCTGGTCCGGCAGGTATTTGAAACCGCTCACTTTATAATTTTTACCTAAATCGACGACCAAATCAATCGGCATTTTTTTATCTCTCTGATGCCAAACACTGGACGGATTGCCGTCGAGAATTGCACTTGATTTTTCATCATTTATCCCGACTATTTTCCAGTCTTTTTTTGAAATATCGAATTTTTCGCGACCAACCGGACTGCTTTTACCCGATGCCGGATCGAAGGCAATTGCTTTTACCTCCACTTTCCCATCGGCTGGGAAAGGCGCGTTGTAGATAGTTGATTTGGTCGTTGGTTCGCTGCCATCCAGCGTATAGTAAAAAATAGGGCCGATGTCGTTGGTAGTTATCGTAATTTCTCCGTATTGGGTTCTGGCTATGGAAGGAGCATTCAGGAATACCGGTGCATTGTAAACCCCGATGTTTGAAATGACCGAGCAACTTTTCGAATCGGTAATACTGAAGCGGATCTTCGTTGCTTTAATGCTTGGAAAACGTAAGATGCGTTTATATCCGATGGTAGTTGCTTTGGCAACTTCTTTCCAGTTTCCTTCCACAAGGGCTTCAACCGTAAAGGCTTTTACGCGTTGTCCCAATCGGATGTATTCCTGAACCAGAAAACGGTTAAACAAGGTTGGTTTACCTAAATCAATTGTCAATGAAGCTTTTGTAACGTTATCGTCAGTAGCCCAATAGGTATTTTTATTATTGTCAATTGCCTTCGCAGCTCCAAATTCTTTTGCATTTCCTCGGATGTTGGAAGCTTCGGCCTTCTTATTTTCGGCCAGGTTTACAGCAAAAGTTTCTTTCACCGCTTTGGCAAAATCGAGCGCTGCTTTTTCGTCGTTCGGATGGATCAATCCATTTGGCATTATCGGAAAATTGAGTAATAATGAGCCATTGCTCCCAATTGAACTATAATAAATATCCATCAATTGAGGTACGGTTTTCACCTTGGCATCTTCAATTGGATGATAAAACCATTCGGGCCTGATGGAAGTATTCACTTCGGCAGGCACCCACGAATTCCCACTTTCCAGCCCGTAATGTAACATGCCCCAATCCACTTCGCCTGTGGCATTCAACAAACTCCAGTTTGTTTCGCCAACATTGCCTTCTTCTGTTCCAACCCAACGAAGATCGCCACGGTCGCCACCGTCGTTCCAAATCACAATGTTGGGCTGTAACTTGCGAATTAACGCGTACGTATTTTTCCAGTCGTAATAGGTTGTACGGTCAATTTTACGGGATTCATTGGCTCCTCCGTAATATCCGTCGCCTCCGTTGGCCCCGTCGAACCACACTTCGAAAATGGGACCGTAATTCGTAAGAAGTTCGGTTAGCTGATTCCGAAAATAGGTGATGTATTCAGGTTTTCCATAATCCTTGCTATTCCTGTCCCAGGGAGATAAATAGATCCCCAATTTCAGGCCATACTCTTTACAGGCATCAGCCATTTCGCGAACCATATCGCCTTTGCCGTTTTTCCATGGTGCATTTTTTACCGAATATTCAGTGAATTTTGAAGGCCAGAGGCAAAATCCACAATGGTGCTTGGCTGTAATAATGATCCCTTTCATCCCTGCTTCCTTGCAAATACGCGCCCACTGACGGCAATCAGCCTTTTCAGGATTAAAAAGATTAACAGATTCATTTCCAAAGCCCCACGACTGGTTGGTATAGGTATTTAGCGAGAAATGAACGAACGAGTAATATTCCATTTCCTGCCAATGCATCTGATTTTCAGAAGGAACCGGGCCACAAGGAGCTGGCGCTTTGGTCTGGGCGTTGCTTATGCCGATAGAAAAAATAGAAAGAATGATTCCACATAAAAAATTCCGTATCATATCAGTTTAGTTAAGTGTTTTTTCAATTATTATTCAATAGTTTTGATAGTTAAAGCAGTTTCCGTCAACCCTGGCGAGGTTACAGTTAATTTAATATCACCGGCATTGCGTTTACTCTTTATCACAACCAAAGCACGTCCCTTCCAGGCTTTACGCGTATTGCCCACATAAGGATCGCAGTCTTTGATATCGGCATTACCCACTCCTACAATAGTACCTACCCCTTCAACTTTAAAATGCAGACGGTTTGTGGCATTGGGCTGAAATATCGCGTTTTTATCGGTAATTTCAACTGTAATAAAGGACAAGTCCTGCCCATTGGCCAAAATTTCTTTTCTATCGGAAGTTAGCTTTATTTTTGCTGCGTCGCCCGAAGTTTGCAGGATGGTCGATTCCATCTCTTTATCATTTTCCACTCCAACTGCTTTCAACAGGCCAGGTGTGTAAGGCACCGGAAATGTGGCTTTAAACTGCTGATCGACAGTGGTTGCCTGTTCTCCGATAAGTTGATTGTTGAGGTATAGACGCACTTTCGGATATTTCGAATACACTTCAACCTGAATGTTCTTCCCTTCAAATTCGGGCCATGTCCAGCTTTCCCAGGTTGGCCAAACAGACCATTGCGTTTCCTTTATTTCCAATGGTTCCGGCTCCGGTTCCCTCACAGCCATATAAAGCTTTTCAGTATTATTGTATAACATGCTCCGATAGTGAGATATAGGTTTTCTCCAGCCGATCAAATCAATATCGCCACAATAAGCGCCATGCCATGGGAAAAAATCGTTTTCCCAATGTTGACCCGGAACATCGCCCGAATAGTACCAACGTCCGATGGAGGATTCGCCAAGGTAATCAATTGATGTCCAAACAAAATCACCTATAATGTAATTGTTTTCCTGAACTAATTTCCAATTGGCAAAGGCATCCCGCGGGTAAGATTCTGTTTGTACAATAACACGCGACGGCACCCGCTGATGGTCTGCCGAAGCCCGATGCAACTGATAATTATATCCACAAACATCGTGCGCGGCCATTAGCGGATCGAAAATGTCCCAGTCATTATCCCATGCTGTCATGGCAGACGTAACAGGGCGGGTTGAATCTAATTTTTTAATTGCGTTTGCCAGCATCCTGGCAGTTTCAACCGCTTCAGGAGTCTTCCGTTCGATAATTTCGTTGCCAGTACTCCACATAATAATTGAAGGATGGTTGCGGTCGCGCAAAACCATTGCATCCAGATCGCGTTGCCACCATTGGTTGAAATACATGGCATAATCGTATTTGTTTTTACCTGTTTTCCAGCCATCAAACGCTTCATCAATCACCAATAACCCCAATTTGTCGCAGGCATTGAGGAACGCTTCAGATGGAGGGTTGTGGGAAGTCCTTATGGCATTGAAACCTGCTGCTTTGAGCAATTCAATCCTGCGCTCCTCGGCACGGTCAAAAGCAGCAGCCCCCAGGCAACCGTTGTCGTGGTGAACACAACCGCCATTAATTTTCACTGTTTTTCCGTTCAGCTGAAACCCGTTTTCAGCAGTAAATTTTACGGAGCGGATACCAAAGCTGGTTTTACTGTCGTCAACAACCTGTTTGTCTTTTATTACCTGTATCTGAGTCTGGTATAAATTGGGGGTTTCAGGTGTCCAAAGCAAAGGATTTGACACCTGTATGGCTTGAGTGATTTCCTTTTCGCTATTGGCAGGAAGTTCAATTTTTACCTGACCATTCCCCACACTCTTAGCACTCTTATCCCAAAGAAGGGTTTTAACAACAACACTTTGAGGAGTAGTGGTTTCGTTTTTTACCAATGTTTTTACCAGTACGGTTGCCTTTTTCGAAGTAACTTCAGGAGTTGAAATGCCAACACCCCAATGTGCTACATGGACAGGGTTTGTAAACATCATCCATACATGGCGATAAATTCCGGAGCCACTATACCAACGGCAGTTTACCTGCTGCGAATTGTCAACCCTGACTGCGATAACATTTTCCTTATCAAAATCGAGGTGGGGTGTCAGTTCATAACTGAACGACGAGTAACCATACGGATAAACCCCAAGAGATTTACCGTTGATAAATACTTCGGAATTCATGTAAACCCCTTCGAAATAAATGGAAATGCTTTTACCTCTCCATTCCGCAGGAGTTTTAAAGGTTTTGCGGTACCAGCCTATACCTGCCGGGAAAAAACCACCGGCATTCCCAGTTGGGTTTTTAGGCTGAATTTGCCCTTCGATACTCCAATCATGAGGCAGGTCGAGTTTACGCCAGTCCTTGTCATCGAAATCGTTTGCTTTGGCTTCAGAAGCATCGCCTAAAAAGAATTTCCAATCGTAATCGAATAGCTGTTTTCGTTCCTGATTGTTTTGCGCAAAAATCGGAAAAGAGCAAACAAACAGCAAGATAAACAATGCTTTAGCTCTAATACTAATATTTTTTTTCATTTTTTAATTTACTATTTTTTTGTACTCAGTCTGATTTCCGTCAGTGAATTTCCGGGGAAGGTGAGTTTGCAGCTTGTTCCGTTTAGTTTCACATCCTCTGTTTTCGGAACTACTTTATTTGGTTCTTCCAATGTATTTTCATCGAGCGGACTGGCCGATATAAGCACAATGGCATTCCCTTTCCCGGTTATAACTATTTTAATCTAATTAATATTCAACCGAATTAATAAATGAATTTCCATTCATCAAACAAAAAATCCTCTCCATTAAATACAAAATAGATATTACCTACTCCTTTATCTATTTTCAGTGCTATTTTCTTTGAGAGCGTAGTCCATTCCTTCTCATCACATATAAGGGAAACAAGAGGTGTACCTTTAAGATTATTTACATAAACATCAATTTTACCTTTTCCTTTCACCCTGGCTTCGAATTTGGCAGGAATCTGTTTGCTAAAATCGGCTCCTCGGACCATGAGACATTGTTTGTCTGCTTTTCCTTTGGCAACCATATTGCCCGGATTACCAACAGCTTCGAACTCTACTTGTCCCGAAGTGCCTGCAGTGGTTTCTGCTTGCTGAAGAACGAATGGATTTAAAGGGTTAAGTTGTGACGGACCTTTAAAAGTTGCTTCGCCCATGCGGATATTCACATTCTCTTCATCCACCTGCATTTCTTCGATACCTACATTACGAAAACCACCCTTAGTGCCGAAATAATCCTGTAAATACATGGCATGGTATGCAATATAATATTTCTCTTTAAACTTGAACAAGTGAGTGTGATTGTTTGTATAAGGCCCAATATTATATTCGCCTGCATTCTTAAAGTAATTATCGCGATACTTCCAACTATCTGGATTTAAGGGTGTTTTACTCGTCATATAACACATACTACATTGGGTTGGTTTATCAATATTCGTATAAGGCCATTCAGTACGTTGTTCCCAACTCGTATTATAGGTATAGACCCAGGTTCCATTGATAAAATTAAGGTCGCTTGCCTCAAAAAAATAAGGAGCGGGTATCTTAGCAACATCGCTGGCCAGACTGATCATATCTGCTCCTAATTTGACGATTCTGGAATTTCCCGGCATATATTTCGTTTTAGGCGATCCGCCTCCAAAAGTCAGCCAGCCTGTACCTTTGTCGTCAATAACAACTCCGGGATCGAATGGAGCTTCGCAATCCACTCCGGGGACAGAACGGTCGACTATGTTCTTTCCTAGTGGGTCACTCCACGGGCCAACAGGAGAAGTGGAAGTAAGTACGGCTGAGCCAACACCGCTATTGGAGTAATACAAATAGAAATGTGTCTTACCATCTGCTTCCAGTCTGGATGTAATGGAAGGCGCCCAGGAATTTTGACTCCATGGAGCCAGCTGGGCAGTATTTATGAGACCATGATAAGTCCAGTTGACCATATCATCGGAAGACATCATGACCAGTGTATGGATACGCTCGTACGTATTTTTCCCATTCTTTCCTACATGCTCATACTGTTGATGATCATTGGTAGCATACAAATAGATTCTTCCATTGTATTCTACAACTGTTGGGTCGGCCGTAAATATAAAATCTAATAAAGGATTCGCATTATTTGAGCTAAGTTTCGGCGAAAAATTCGCGAATTTTGCTTCCAGGTTTTCATTAACCACTTTCGGTATATCCACACTAGGCTGAGCTTCTACATCTTTCTGATATCCCCAAAAAGAGATAGCAAAGACTGTACTTAACAATACTTTTTTTCTAAACATGCTTTTTTTATCTAATAAACGTTGTTCTAAATTTTTAATTTATATACCATTGGCGCCGGATCTGCCGTATAATTGGTTTGCACAATAGGATTTTGTGCTTCTCCAATGGAACAATTTAAGATAGCTATAAGTGTCGCTATAAGTTTATAGGTATGTTTCATTTTAGTTATCTCAATATTTAATTCTGAACCAATCAAAATCTGCATATCCGCCAGTATTCTTGGTTGCATAATTAAACAAGCCAAAACGATACCCCATAAAATGAGGGATGTCGTATTTCATTTTCAAGATATTTCCAATAGGATTCCACACTTTTCCATCTAAGCTGTACGAGAATTTAGCTTCGTCTTTCCCATTAAGAGCCCAAAGGTTATTAGCTTCATCGTTCATGCCGGTAAAATCGCAATCGATTCTGAAGTAAATTAGGTCTTGATCCAATGGAATTCGCTTTACTTCGACAGGCTTATCATTATCAAGGGTGATCATTACAATCGATTTTTGACCATTTTCGACCTTCACTCCAACCTGTCCGTATTTTTTTTGAAAGACACATAATCCTGCGAAATCACCTTCCTTCATTTTGGAAACATCCAATAAAATTGAGCCAGTGCATGTTGGGCCAATTGTACGTTGCGTAAGTATATTTCTTACCTGCGTAAATGCG
>Ga0302292_1001426_pt1 | contig 15336 bp, 16 predicted proteins | sample III_Fen_N2_1_FD_194553 | JGI IMG/M metagenome (GOLD analysis project Ga0302292, IMG submission 194553) | Peat permafrost microbial communities from Stordalen Mire near Abisko, Sweden - III_Fen_N2_1 | ecosystem: Environmental > Terrestrial > Soil > Wetlands > Permafrost | place: Sweden: Abisko...
CTTTAGGCTTAACCCTTTTTGAGAAAATGCCTATAAATGAGATATTTAACAAAACTGCTACTGAACGATTTTCGGATGATCATCCTATGTTATTCAGTTTCAGCGACTTTTAACGGGACACTAGTGAGTATTATTATTAAAAAATTCCAAGAATGCCCCCTACTTTGTCAATAATTGTTCCAGTCTATAATGTTGAGAATCATATAGAAAAATGTGCGGTTTCGTTATTTGAACAAACATTAACTAACATTGAATATGTTTTTGTTAATGATTGTTCACCTGATAATAGTATGACTGTATTGAAAGATGTCATTAGACGTTACCCAGAAAGAAAAGATAGTATTATCATTATAAATCATGAGTATAATAAGGGACTGAGTGTCGCAAGATTTGCTGGATTGCAAATAGCAACAGGGGACTATATCGCACATTGTGATAGCGATGACTGGGTTGAATCCAATATGTATGAAATGATGTTAAATGAAGCGGAAAAGGAAAACGCTGACATCGTTTGTTCAGATATATTTATTGATAGAAGTTTAAGTATTATTGAGGATAAGTTTGATAAAAATTTATACGTCGTTAATAAATTCGATTATTTATCGAAAATCTCATTGGGGGGAAAATATTCTGCTCTTTGGAATAAATTAGTAAAAAGAAGTCTTTATTTTGAAAATAATACATTTCCAGTCGATAATATTTCTATGTGGGAAGATATGGTCGTTACATTTAGACTCATATATTTTTCCCAAAAAACCGTAATAATACATCAATCTCTATATCATTATGTATATAATGAAGAGTCAATATCTTCAACTTATTCTCAAAATCACATATTACAACAAATAAAGTGTTCACAATTTATCGAGAATTTCTTTATTGATAAAGGGAAATCCGAATTTCGAAAATATTTTACTCCAGTTCAAAATTTAAAGTTCATCTCAAAAAGTCAATATTTATTGAATAAAAATATTCGAGATTTTGATTTGTGGAGAAAAACATTTCCAGAATCCAACAAGTATATATGGAAGTATAAAGGGTTATCATTTTACCGAAGATTTGTCTTTTGGTTGGCGTCAATTGGATTTGTCAAAACAAGTTCAAAAATGTTTGATATGAAAATATTTTACAACATCTTAAAATATATCAGAAAGTAACAAAAAGTTTATTGTAAATATTAGAAATTGAAATTTTAAAAATAAAATGGGTTATGTCATAATAAATGCATTACTATATGTTTTTGCACTATTTATTTATTCTTTCAAAAGAAAGAAAATTGATGGTGGGTTTATTTTGCTTGCAACATATACTTTTATAGCAATTATAGGTCTTGCCTTATTTGTTTCAGATCCGTCAGAGTGGCATTTAAAATTATGGCCTTTTATATATCTTTTTGTTATTTGTTTGCTATTTTTTCGACAGTTTTTTTTTGATAGCGACAATTTATATAAGAAGTTTATGAAACCAAATATGAAAGTGTTGTCAATATTTTCAATATTATACATAATATGTTCATTAATTTCAATTTATTACGGACTAGGTAGTGCCGCAAAGAATCTTGCTGAGAATGCATTTAATGAGGCATATGCAGACAATGCCGTTGGATCTGTAGTATTGTATTCAAATCAAATTGAAAGATTCGCAAAAATATTTGCACAATATTTGCAACCAATAGCTATGCTTACGGTTTTTTATTATTTAACACTTCAAAATGTTAAACCATTAAAAATAATTTTACTGACCTTAGCAGTTATATTGCCCACTCTTGTTTCTAGCGTAATTATTGGCAATAGGTCTATGATTGTCCAATTTTTGATTTTGCTATTAATTTGCTATTTTATTTTTCATAGGGGTATTTCAAAAAAAAGAAAGAAAATAATAATGATTCCTTCGCTATTGTTTGTCTTACTTGTATTTGCATTATTAACTTCTGTAACAGTATCCCGTTTTGGCGAAGAAAAAGGAACATCATCTGTCTTTTTTTATTTAGGACATTCAATGCTAACTTTCAATTACGGTATAACAGATACTATTCAAGATTATTCATATGGAAAATATTTCTTTTCATGGTTTATTGATTTTTTTGGTGGTAATTCAAAAATTGGCAATTTAGGAACCCATTGTGATGGTGCATTTTTTACATTTGTTGGGCCATTATATATGGATTTTGGCCCCGTAGGTACATTTATTATTGCAATGATTGTTCCCTCATTTATTTCTCGATTTTTTAAACATAAAAAACATACAGATATGGCAAATATTTATATGTATGTTTTTAGCCTTAATCATATAACTTATGGATCGCTGGTTGTAGGTAGCGGATCCTCTTTAATTTGGATGATGGCATTTATTATATATGGAGTTTTAAAAATATTTAAATAGAATGGTTAGATTAATAGCACTTTATCTTCCGCAGTTCCATCCCATACCTGAAAATAATGAATGGTGGGGCAAAGGTTTCACAGAGTGGACAAACGTAGCAAGAGCAAAGAAATTATTCCCAGGTCATCATCAACCTCATATTCCGACTGATTTAGGTTTTTACGATTTGAGAATGCCTGAAATACTTGCTGAACAAACCTTACTAGCAAGAGAAGCTGGTATAGAGGGTTTCTGTTATTGGCATTATTGGTTTGGTAATGGCAAACAATTACTGGAAGGTCCTTTTAATGAGGTTGTAGCCTCAGGTAAACCGGATTTTCCATTTTGCTTAGCGTGGGCGAATGAATCTTGGTATAAAAAATTGTGGAATACAAATGATACTCACAAGGACAAACTTTTAATCGAACAGTTGTACCCTGGAGAAAAAGACTATATTAATCATTTTAATAGCATTTTACCCGCCTTTTTAGATGAGCGTTACATTAAGGTGAACGGAAAGTTGTTTTTTATAATTTATAACGCTTCAGATTCTCCAGAAATATCAAAAATTATTAAAATATGGAGAGAACTTGCAAAAGAAAACGGTTTAAATGATTTCTATTTTGTGGCAAAAGTTTTTGACTGTCGTCGCGAGAGTGAATATCTCAAATTAGGTTTTGATGCGGTTTACAATGACAATACTTTAAATATTCATCATCATTCAAGTATCTTTAAAAAAAGTGCATTAATGATTGGCAGAAAAATATTCCGATTACCTTCGGTTTTTCAATATAAGAATGCTATTAAATATATGATTACTAAAGACTGTTACAGAAAAGATGTCATTCCTGTTATAGCACCAAACTGGGATCATACAGCTCGTTCTGGAGCCAATGGTTTGGTTTTGCAAAACTCAAAACCAGAATTTTTTGGCTCACTTGTTAGACAAGCAATTGCAGCTGTAAAGGATAAGCCTCATCAAGAACAGATCATAATTATCAAGTCCTGGAATGAATGGGGAGAAGGAAATTATATGGAGCCTGATTTAGAACACGGTAATGGATATCTGGAAATTCTTAAAAAAATATTGAGTCCTCGATGATTCTCATTTATTAATTATTTATAGATGTTAATATGAAAATTGCTATTATACAGCCGGGACATATAATAAGATGTCCACATATTCAGATTTTCAGGGACGCATTATCAAAGTTAAATATTATTTATGATATTATTTGCTGGAACAGAGATGAAATTGTAGATAATGAGGGTATAATTTGTAATTACAAATGTCCTTCAGGCAGCACCAATATTAAAAAGATAGTAAGCTATTATAAATTCACAAGATTTGTAATAGAAACCATACGTCATAATAACTATGATAAATTAATAATTATAGGTTCGCCTATCGCTATTTGTCTATACTTTTTTTTAAGAAGAAATTATTCAAATAAGTTCTGGTTGGATTATCGAGATTTGTCAATTGAGCAAAAAATGATGGGTCTATTTAAAAGGGTGCTTGATATAAGTGAAAATGTTTCAATTTCCTCACCTGGATATGTAAAAGATTTACCACAAGGTTATGAATATATACTTAGCCATAATTTTGAAATTGATCTTATAAAAAAAAATATTATTAAAGTACCGAGTCTTAATACTGAGATTAACCCTGGAAGACCCATTGTAGTAACAACAATTGGATACTTGCGAGATACACTTGTTAATATCGAACTTATTGAAGGTCTTAAAAATAATGAAAAATATCAAGTACGTTTCATAGGGGATGGCCCGTCAGGTAAAAGCTTAAAATCGTATGTTGAAAATAAAAATATCAATAATGTGGTTTTTGTCGGTACCTATGAGCGAGAAGAAGAACATCTTTATTACGAAACCACAGATTTTGTTAATATTTATTTTCCAAAAGGCTTACGTTCTACACTTATGAGTAATCGATTCTATAATGCTTTACTCTACAAAAAACCATTAATTTCAACTTTTAATAGTACACAAAGTGAATACGTTACTAAATATAATCTTGGCATTGTCGTAGATAATTGTGAATTTCTGGCGGAAAAAATTGAAGAATTTGAAAAATTTTATGATAAAAGCGTTTTTGTAAAGAATTGTAATTTATTACTAAATGAATTTATAAAAGATTACGAAAAGTTTGAGAAGAAGATGTCTGATTTTATTCAAATACTATAGCCAAAGAAAGAGCTTTTGGGTATTTAAAATTTGTTCATTTATAAATTTTAATGTTATTTTTAAAAATTTGAATTATGTATTTACTATTAATTGAAAAATATTTTAAATTATGGAAATTTATTCAACAAAAAAAGTTGCAGTCTTAGTAATCTCTTGTGATAAATATTCTGATTTATGGATTCCTTGTGCAAAAATGTTTAACAAATATTGGCCGGATTGCACTTATGATAAGTATTTGGCATCTAATAACAAAGAGTTTAATTCTGAGGGCTTTTCAAGTATTTTAATGGGTGAAGATAAATCATGGAGTCATGGATTAAAAAGTGTTTTGTCAAAATTAGAAGATCAGTATGAATATGTTTTCACATTATTAGAAGATTATTATTTTATTGACAAAATAGATAATAATTATATGACTAAGATGTTTGATTCGTTCATTTTGGCTGAAGGAAATTTTTTAAGACTTTTAAAAATTCTTAGACCGCAAATTAAATATTTTAATGAGTATTTTGGAGAAACAGAAAATAATACACCATACAGACAAACCTGTGTCTTTACTTTGTGGAAAATTAAAACTCTTAAGGAAATATTAAAAGATGATGAAAACGCATGGGAATTTGAAAAAATAGGTGTAAAAAGAGGTTTCGATTATGATAAATTCTACTGTGTTTATAAAAATAAGTTCAAGGTTATAAATGTCGTTATACAGGGTAAGCTTGTTCCCGAGAGTTATAGAAAACTTAAAAGAATATTACCTGAAACTAATTTAAATAGACCCTCATTTACTCCAATTGAAATGGTAATGATGAACCTAAAAGATTTTTGCATATTGACATTCTTAAGGTTTGTACCAAAAAGAATAAGATCAAAAATCTATTTTCGTAAAAATAGATAGTTTTAATTTTTAATAAAATTATTTTTAATGAAAAAAATACTTGTTACCGGTGGTTGTGGGATGATAGGATCCAACCTGGTTAAGCGTTTAGTTAAAGAGCAAAATGATGTTTATGTGATTGACAATTTATGGAGAGGGAAGTTGGAGTATCTAAATAATGAATCAGGTGTGCCTGTTATTAATTTAGATACGCATTATTTTAATTTAGATTTATCTTTAGCTGATCAAAGTGATAGTATAGTTTCAAGTATGGATTATGTTATTCATTTGGCAGATATTGTTGCAGGTATTGATTATGTATTTAATAATCAAGGAGATTTATTTCGTCAGAATAATTTAATAAATTCTAATGTTATTAATTCTTGTAGAAAAGCAGGTAAAGAACAAATAAAAGGATTTATTTATGTTGGTACTGCCTGTAGCTTCCCTTTAACTCGTCAGAATTCATTAGATGTAATACCTTTGCGTGAGGAAGAACTATATCCGGCATTACCCGAATCAGCTTATGGTTGGAGCAAATTGATGGGTCAACTTGAAACTGAATTTTTAGAAAAGGAAAAAGGAATTCCATGCTGCACACTAATGTTTCATAATGTTTATGGCTCACCTTGTGATTACGGTGTTCGTAGTCAGGTAATCCCGGCAATTATTCGTAAAGCAATTAATTATCCTCATGAACCTTTCCATGTTTGGGGTAGTGGACTTCAAGGCAGAGCTTTTATTCATGTTAATGACATTGTTGATGCAATATGTCTTGCAATGCAAAAAGGCTGGGGGCATGATTATATTCAAATAGGGCCTTCTGTATGTACTTCAATTAAGGAAATAGCTGAGGCTATTGTAAAGATTTCTGGAAAAAAAATTGATATATTCTATGATATTACAAAACCAGAAGGTGATAAAGCCAGAAGTGCTGACTACTCTAAAGCTAAATCAATTTTAGGCTGGGAACCAAAAGTGTCTTTAGAAGAAGGATTAAAACAACAGTATGAATGGGTGGAAAAACAAATTGAGAAGACAAAAGAGGTATTCAAGAAAACAAATGATAGTAAAGGAAGTAATAGAGTCTAGGAGGTTTTGATTGTTTAGTTGATATTTATCAAAAATGAAAATGGGTCAAATATGATTATTGAACAAGTTAGAATTATTGATTTACCTAAAATTGAAGATTTTCGCGGAAATCTTTCTTTTTTAGAAGAAGATAAGCATATTCATTTTAAGATTAAACGGACATATTGGATCTATGATGTTCCTGGTGGTCAGGTTCGTGGGGGTCATGCTTTTAAAGAACAGCAAGAATTTATCATCGCACTTTCCGGAAGTTTTGATGTAATTATTGATGATGGGAATGAAAAGAGAACCTTTTCGTTGAATAGGTCATATTATGGCTTATATATTCCAGCTAATTTATGGAGAGAGATGGTTAATTTTTCAACTAATTCACTTGCTTTAGTTGTTAGCTCTACTCAATACTCAGAATGTGATTATATTCGTAGTTATGATGCATTTTTAAGATTTAAAGGATTATGAAAATTAGTAGCGTTTATGATTGCAATGTTCTACCATTAAGAAAGATACATAATCGGGCAGGTAATATAACTATAGTTGAAGGAAAAAACAACATTCCTTTTGAGGTGAAAAGGATTTACTATTTATATGATATGCCAAGTGGAGAAGCTAGGGGAGGACATGGGCACAAAGCCCTTTATCAGTTAATTGTCGCAACGAGTGGCAGTTTTGATGTTCAGTTAGATGATGGTATGAATAAGAGAATTGTGAGACTTAACCGACCTGATTATGGACTATTAATTGTTCCGGGAATATGGAGAGAACTTTTTGAATTTTCATCAGGTTCTGTCTGTTTAGTATTGGCTTCAACAAAATATGATGAAGAAGATTATATTAGAGACTATTCGGAGTTTAAACTTTATAAAAACAAATTAAAATGATTCATCCTTTAGCAGATGTTCAGGCTAAAAATATTGCTGAAGAAACCCGTATTTGGCAATTTGTGGTCATACTTCCAAATGCTCAGATTGGACATAATTGTAATATTTGCAGCCATTGTTTTATAGAAAATGATGTAAAAATCGGGAATAATGTAACTATAAAATGTGGTGTTTCAATTTGGGATGGAATCACTATTGAAGACAATGTACAAATCGGACCAAATGTAACTTTTACCAATGATAAATATCCAAGAGCCAAACGAGCCTTTGAATTACAGCGCACAATAATAAAAAGAAATGCTTCTATTGGCGCTGCTTCTATCATTCTTGGTGGCGTTACGATAGGGGAAAATTCAATGATAGGTGCTGGTAGTTTAATTACTAAGAACATTCCTGACAATGAATTATGGTTTGGATATCCCGCAAAATTTATAAGAAAAATTGACTGATGATTAAGTTTTTAGATTTACAAAAAATAACTCAAAAGTATTCTGCTGAAATACATGAAGCTACAGCAAGGGTTATAGATTCAGGTTGGTATTTATTAGGAAATGAAGTAAAAACCTTTGAAACTAATTATGAAAAGTATATTGGTTCAAAACATTGTATAGGAGTTGCAAATGGTTTAGATGCTTTGCGATTGATTTTTAAAGCTTATATAGAAATGGGGGTTATGGCCGCGGAAGACGAAGTGATAGTTCCCGCAAATACATATATTGCCACTATACTTGCAATAACTGATAATCGATTAAAACCAGTCTTAATTGAACCCGATATTAACACTTATCAAATTGATGACAAGCTAATCGAATTAGCAATTACTCCCAAAACGAAGGCCGTAATGATTGTACACCTTTATGGGCAATGTGCTTATACAGATAAAATTGCTTTAATTTGTAAAAAAAATAATTTGAAGCTCATAGAAGACAATGCTCAGGCCCACGGTTGTTTATTCAAAGATAAAAAGACTGGTTCATTAGGACATGCTTCTGGACATAGTTTTTATCCCGGGAAGAATCTTGGAGCTTTAGGTGATGGTGGTGCAGTTACCACCAATGATGATAAACTTGCTTATATGATTCGCATTTTGGCCAATTATGGAAGTGAAAAGAAATATGTAAATGACTATATTGGATTGAATAGCCGTTTAGACGAAATACAAGCGGCCGTTTTGAATGTAAAATTAATGCATCTAGATGACGACAATAATAAGCGCAAAGAAGTTGCACGATACTATATTGAAAATATAAATCATTCCAAGATTAGCTTGCCAAAAATTAGCGATTGGAGCTCGCATGTATTTCATGTTTTTTCTATATTGACACCACTTAGAGATGAATTACAAAAATACTTGACTGAGCATAATATTCAAACTAACATTCATTATCCTATTCCACCTCACAAACAGAAATGCTATCCTGAATGGAACCATTTATCATTTCCAATCACAGAGAAAATTCACAACGAAGAATTAAGTTTGCCAATAAGTTCGGTCATTTCAATCCAAGATTTACAATATGTCGTTGAAACTATAAATAAATGGTAGTTATCAAAAAAAAAATATGGCTAGTTAATCAGTACGCTATGCCTCCTAAATATGAATCTAGATTAAGAACAATAAAGTTTGCGCATTATTTAACTGAGAAAGGATACGATGTTACTATATTTGCATCAAGTGTTATGCACAATATGGGCATAAACTTGATTGAAGATGGTAGTACATATATTGAACGAACTTATGAAGATATAAAGTTTGTTCATATCAAAACTAGAAACTACAGCAAGAATGGATTATTTAGATTTATAGGACTTTTTGAATTTCCTTTAAAACTTCACTTCTTACGAGGTAAGTTTAATAGCCCCGACATCTTTATTCATACAGCACTTCCACCATTTGGTAATATTTTATATTTTACAGCTCGAAAATTAGAAGCAGAATATATCGTTGAAGTGCTCGATTTATGGCCTGAATCATTCGTTGATTTAGGTTTAATAAGTAAGAGAAATCCCATTTTGTCATTATTGTATTCCTGTGAGAAATGGCTATACAAAAATGCAGACAAGATTGTTTTTTCTATGGAAGGAGGGAAAGATTATATTGTTGAAAAGAAATGGGATAATCATAGCGGCGGGCCAATTGATATTGGAAAAGTTTTTTATATTAATAATGGAGTTGATTTAAAAGATTTCGACCGTTTTAAAATGCTATATAATTTAGAAGATGCTGATTTAAAGAATGACAATTTAAAAAAAATTATATATATAGGTTCTATCCGATTAGCAAACAATTTACAAGAGTTAATCAATGCAGCTGAGGTACTTAAAGGACATACAGATATAAAGTTCTTGTTATATGGTGATGGTGATGATCGAGACCTCCTTGAACAATATTGTAAAGAAAGAAATATGGATAATGTACTTTTTAAGCAAAAATGGATTGATCCTCAATATGTACCATACGTACTTTCTAAAAGTACGGTTAATATTCTTAATTACAAATCTGGCAACTTTGGAAATTATGGTGGTAGCCAAAGCAAACTCTTTCAATATTTAGCTAGTGGTAAACCAATATGCTCAAATATAAAAATGATGTATTGCCTAATTAATAAATATAATCTAGGCATTGCTAAAGAGTTTAATTCCTGCGAAGAGTATGCTGAGGCAATTCTGACATTAGTAAATTTAGATAAAAACAGTTCGTATGAAATGAGTGCACAAGCCCAAAGAATAGTAAAAGAATTTGATTATTCAGTTCTGACTGAAAAACTAATTGGGATTTTATAAGTTTTAAACTTTATTTTATTATTAATTATATCCAAAAATTATCTGTGAAATTGAATAATATTTTAAATGGAAATAAAAAATATTGAAAAATCATATATTAATGCTGTTGTAGAAGTACACAAGAATTCTTTCAATGATTTCTTTCTAACCAGACTAGGGGATGATTTTCTTAAGGTCTACTATGAAAGTTTACGAAATAATAATAATGCTTTGTTAATAGGCCTTTTTAGTGGGGGAAAATTGTGTGGATTTTGTGCTGCAAGCGTACTTTCTAAAGGATTTAATACCCAATTAATTAAAAATAATTTTCTTCAATTTTCTTTAATTGGTATTCGGTTGTTGTTTACACGTCCATACTCTTTTGTAAGGCTGATTAAAAACTTTAGCAAGATTAACTCGAATATTGAAGATAATGCTGAATATGCTGAATTAGTTTCAATTGGTGTTTCAAAAAACGATCAAGGGAAAGGAATTGGCAAAAAATTATTATTTGAACTTGAAAAAGAATTAAAATTAAAAGGTTGTTCTAAACTGTCACTTACAACAGATTATTATAGTAATGAAAACACTATTGGATTTTACAAAAGAAGCGGTTACGAAATCTATTATGAGTTTATTGCCTATCCTGATAGAAAAATGTATAGAATGATAAAAATATTAAACTGATATTTATGAAAATAAGTTTTTCACCTCCCTATATAGATGATTCTGTTATTATTGTAGTAGTTGATTCTTTACAATCCGGCTGGATTACTACTGGCCCAAAAGTAAAAGCATTGGAAGAGGAAATTCAAACTTTGGCATGTTCCCATGCGGTATTATGCGTTAATTCATGGACTTCGGGAACTATCATGATTTTGAAATGGTTAGGAGTAAATGAAGGAGATGAAGTGATTGTTCCGGCTTATACATATGCCGCTACCGCATTAGCAGTTTTACATGCGGGAGCTACGCCCGTTATGGTGGATGTATGTGATGATTTTAATCTTTCCTTGGATGCTATAAGGAAAGCAATAACTTCCAAAACAAAAGCTATTATACCGGTAGATATTGCAGGTTGGCCATGCGATTACAAAGAAATAATGAATCTCGTATGTGACAATGAAATTCAAGCATTTTTTGAACCTACTTCTGAAATTCAAAATAAATTGGGAAGAATTTTAGTATTGAATGATTCTGCACATTCACTTGGGGCAAAATACAACGGGAAATCGGTTGGAAACCAAACTGATATTGCCATTTTTTCTTTACACGCCGTTAAAAATATTACTACTGCAGAAGGTGGAGCAATCTGTTTAAATATGCCTTTGCCTTTCAATAATTTGGAATTGTATAATGAGCTAAGAATGATGTCGTTGAATTGTCAGACTAAAGATGCTTTCAACAAATCGAAAGCTGGTGGTTGGCGCTATGATATTATAGGTTTTGGGATGAAAATAAATATGCCTGATGTAAATGCGGCTATTGGATTGGCTCAAATACGTCAATATCCTGCAATGTTGAAGCGAAGAAAACTGATTTTCGAACGATATCAGAAATCATTTTCTGCCTTTGAATGGGCAGTTATTCCTCCTCAATACTCTACCATCAAGGAGTCTTCATATCACATTTATGCATTGCGAATAAAGGACATTACTGAACAACAGCGCGATGATATTATAAATTTAATAGCAGAACAAGAGGTCGCTGTTAACGTACATTTCATACCCATGCCTATGTTAAGCTTTTTTAGAAATAAAGGGTATAGTATTGTTAATTATCCCCAAGCATATAAAAACTATGCTCATGAAATATCATTACCAATTTATCCTCAATTGACTACAGAAGAAGTGGATTTTGTAATAAAAACAGTTGTAGAAGCTTACGAAAAAGTTATACCAAATAAATGAATGCGTATAATCAGGTTATGAACAATAAATAATGAAGCGTTTTTTTGATATAATTTGTAGTGGACTTGGACTTATTGTCTTAAGTCCACTTTTTCTATTAATTGCTATTTGGATAAAGATTGATTCCAAAGGGCCGGTATTTTACAAACAAAATAGGGTAGGTTTAAAAAACCAGGATTTTATATTGTACAAATTCCGGTCAATGTGTATAAATTCCGATCAAAAAGGATTAATAACTGTTGGAGATCGTGATGTACGTATTACACGTTCGGGGTATTACATTCGCAAATTCAAGATGGACGAATTGCCTCAATTGATAAATGTATTAATGGGTGAAATGAGTTTAGTTGGGCCTCGACCTGAGGTTAGAAAATACGTTGATTTCTATACAGAAGAACAAATGAAAGTGTTAAGTGTGAAGCCTGGTATTACTGATTATGCCTCTATTGAATATGTCGATGAAAACATTATACTAGGTTCCGCGAATGACCCACAAAAAACATATTTAGAAATAATACTCCCTGATAAGATTAACCTAAATATGAAATATATTAATAATCAGACGATTGTGGAGTATTTTAAAATCATATTCCTAACGTTATTTCATATTTTGAAAAAATAGCTTGAGCCTATTTAAAATTTGTAAGTTGGGTTTAAAATTTGAACTTATTAAATAAGTCATTGTGAAAATTAGATTAAACGCAGAAGATAAACTTATTCTTTCAAGCATAAAGATACATCCGAATTCTTTAGAATTAGAATATCTGAATGAGTTGATTCCATTAATTATGGATTGGGATTATCTGATAAATACCATTATCGATAGGGGTATAGGGCCCTTGTTGTACAAAAAACTGCCACTCCTTACAAACAACGTACTAATCCCTGAAACAGTAAAAACTAAACTGCAACAAGCTTATTTCAAAACCTTTAGCCGTAGTGCCATATTATACGATCATTTTCGTAAAATAGTTGGGGTCTTTGTTGTACAGAATATACCTGTAATCGGGTTGAAAGGTGTTTATCTTTCGGAATGGCTCTATCAGGATATTGGGCTTAGGCAATTCAGCGATATAGATTTGTTGGTGAAAGAGGAAGATGGAGAGAAATGCTTGAAACTCCTTGAAAGCATTGGATACAAACAGCATGAAACGGGTAAATTGTCCGAATTTGTTGAAGCACAATTTGATATTGTTCATTATCCTCCAAGAATTCTACAGGGTGTATCGATAGAAATTCATATAAAACTTCATCATAAAACTCAAAAATATCAGGTCATTACTTCGGAGCTTTGGAAAAATGCAATACCCACAACCTTGAATGGGATTGAGGTTCAAGCTTTGAATACAAATGATTTGTTGATACATTTGTGTTTACATTTAGATGCTCATTTTCGGAAAGGAAAAGTTCAATTCACCTGTTTCAATGATGTAGTCAATTTATTTGAAAAATATTCTAAAACAATAAATTGGAATGAATTTTCAGAAACATGTAGACTTTATATGTGCGAGGATATTGTATTTCAATATATTGTTATGGTAAACAAGTATATGAATGCTACAGTTCCTTCTGATATTATTCAAAAATACAGCGTATTGCTTACTAAAAAAGATGAGCATTTGTTTTATAAGTACCTAATGGGGAATTCTTATTCTAATGATTATTTTACATCTCATTTAAAAGCTTTGAAAGATGTTCCTTCTATTTCAGGCAAAGTAAAATATCTTTCGGATATATTATTTCCTTCCAAATCATTTATGGTTCAAACATATCAAATTAAACGTCCGTGGCTTGTACTGCTTTATTATCCATACCGGTATTATATTGGAGTGAGAGGTGTACTGAAACATTTGAAGAAGTTGCCAGAAGGAAGTCGATAATTTATGGATAACGCCAGTGGTAGAGAATGAATACTTGATACATTCTTATGGGATTTTTCAATTCATTGATTTAGATTTGATACATATTTGTATATTTTACTTGAAAAGTTCTCACCCATTAAAATGGAAGTTAATGCATATTCGATTATGAAAGACGGAGTTCATTGAATGCTTACATCGGTTTAATTGACTTTGAAATAAATAATTCAAAACTTGGGCTGTTTCTTAATTGAAGCGTAAGCATCCGGTAAACCCCGTATTTTAGCTTCACTTCTTTATCTCTACGTTTGTCTGTATCCATTAAACAGACAGAAAAGATGTTAAACGAGAGTCGTTTCAGGGCAATTTATACCGAGTTTTTGGAATCCGGACTGACAATCCGTGATTTTTGTTCGAACCACCACTTCAACGAGCCCAAATTTTATTACTGGCAACGCAGGATGAAAAATCTGCTTCCAAGCCGTCGAGGTTTTGTTCCGGTGGTTTTTGAGAAAGAACAAAGTGGCTTTCCTGCCTCAGGGTTTCCGACTGCTCCGCAACCATCGGTCCAATCTTCGCCATCTGCGGAACATTCTGGAGTTGGAGTCCATTGTGTGATAAGCTACCCCAACGGTGTGTCGCTGAGCATTGGCGGAGGTGTTGATGTTGACTTGATTCGTAGGTTGTTGTTTGTATCGGGGCGGTAATATGTTCAGTCTGACCTCGACGATGAATTATTATATGTATCCGTTTGCGACGGATATGCGAAAAAGTTTTTATACCCTAAGCGGTATTGTGACCAACTTGATGGGGCGCAATGTTCAGGATGGCGATGCCTTCATCTTTCTGAACCGCTCCTGCAACAGCCTAAAGGTGCTGCATATGGAATGTGGCGGTCTGGTGATCTACCACATGAAGCTCGAGTCCGGTTGTTTCAGCCTTCCCGCCTTTGATGAGGAAAGTCATACTTACCGGTCCAGCTGGCAGGAATTGATGATGATGGTCCAGGGTCTTTCGGCCAATGAAAAGGTAAAAAGCGGAAAGGCTAATAAGCGGTGGACGAAACCATGAAAAAGGCCTTTAAAAATATCAAATAAAACAAAAGAAAAGGGCACAAAAAGCATCTTTAAAATTTGGTCATATCATTGATATTCAGTATATTTGATTCATATTAATAGATAGTATATGACCGTTGACGAAGAGGCTTTTTTGCAGCAGATCCTACAGGATCGCGACCGGCTTTACCGGGAAACAGCCCGCCTGAGCGATCAACTCAAGTCTTACGAGGACTTCGCAACGGAAAGAGATTCTTATCATAAGCAACTGGACGAAAACGCTGCCACCATCAGCAGTATGCAGCAGCAAATCGACTGGCTCAAGCGCAAGGTCTGGGG
>Ga0302292_1001430_pt1 | contig 15309 bp, 9 predicted proteins | sample III_Fen_N2_1_FD_194553 | JGI IMG/M metagenome (GOLD analysis project Ga0302292, IMG submission 194553) | Peat permafrost microbial communities from Stordalen Mire near Abisko, Sweden - III_Fen_N2_1 | ecosystem: Environmental > Terrestrial > Soil > Wetlands > Permafrost | place: Sweden: Abisko...
AGGCAAATAGGGATAAAGTTTGGCCAATAACTTTGGCCGTGCTTTCGAATCTGGCTCATTCGCCCAAAAACGTCTGATTTTTGCTTCTTTGAAAATGTTATATCCAGCCAAAATCTCATCGGCTCCTTCGCCGGTTATTACCACTTTAATATTACTCTCTCTAACTTTTTTTGAAAGTAAAAACATCGGAGTAGGGGATGTTCTTAAAATTGGAAATTCAGTGTGCCAAATTGTATTCTGAAAATTTTCGGTAATTTCTTCTGAAGAACATGAAAATGCGGTATGATTGGTATTTAGAAATTTTGCTGCTTCGAACTGATAATCAGATTCGTCAAATATCTTATCATCAAATCCGATTGAAAATGTATTCAATACGCCTGGAAATATGTCTTTTATGAAGGCAGTGGTCACAGTCGAATCGAGACCGCCACTTAAATAGGCACCAACCGGGACATCAGCCCGTAAACGTATTTTTACCGAATCGTGCAGCAATTCGTTAAATTCTTCCAATGTTTCTGAAAAACCAGCTTCCCGATTTTGGTCATTTAAGGTGAAATCCAGTCCCCAATATTTCGAAATTGATATTCCTTGTTCATTAACCCGCATATAATGACCGGGTTGTAATTCAAAGATATCGTTGAATGGAGTTTTCGGAGTAATTGTTGTCCAGAAAGTAAAGATTTGTGCGAGACTCTCTGCATTTAGCGACCTTTCTATTCCATCGAGTGAAAACAATCCCTTTATTTCTGAACAAAACGCAAAAGCATTGTTCTTATGCCAATAAAATAGTGGCCTGATTCCGACCCGGTCGCGAGCCAGAAATAATTCTTTTTTATATTTATCCCAAATACAAAACGCAAACTGTCCGTTAAAGTGATTGAGGCAGTCGGCACCATAATGGGCATACATCTGAACAACGATTTCTGTATCGCAATTGGTTTTAAACCGGACGCCTTGTTTTAATAGATCAGCTTTTAATTCGGGATAGTTAAAAATTTCCCCATTATAAACGATCCAGTATCTTTCTGTAACATCACTCATTGGTTGTTGTCCGGAGGAAAGGTCAACGATACTTAGCCGAACACTACCTATTCCAACATTTTTATCCAGATAAACTCCACTTTCATCAGGCCCCCTATGGTGAATCATAGAAAGCATTCTCTTCACATTTAGTTCTGGAGAAGCTTCTTTGGCAGAGCGATAATTGAAAATTCCGGCGATCCCACACATAAGGTCTTATTAATTCGAATTAAGTCTTCTTTCTATAAAATTACCAATTGCATCTATCGATTCGAAATTGGCTTCAATGAGTTCTGTGTCTTTTACCCTGATTGAGAAATTATCGTCAAGATAACTGACCAATGACATAAAGCCCATCGAATCCATTATCCCCTGGGTAAAAATGAGCGTTTCGTTATTGAGCATATCTTCAGAGACATAGGATGCTTTGAGGATGAATTGCTTAATTTCATTTTTGATTTCAAGTGTGTTTTTCATAAAGGTATTGCTGTTATTGTTTAATAATATTAGAAAAATCAACAAATTAGCGTAAAAATATGGGGGATAAATAAAGTCAAGAGAAAACCAAATCGTAGTATTTAAATAGATAAATCGGATTGGAAAATTTCCCTTTTAATATGTTATAATAAACAGAGGTTATTGCTTAATTGTTTATTCAGTTATCTGTTTTGTTCAATTATCTCTACAATTCGTTTGCAAAACAGAGGTGCAACTTTTTCGGCAAAAGCTTTGCCTGGATGTGAGTTCATAGGATCACTTGCATTTTCGTTTTTCAAATAAAGAGTTTCTTCAGTTTCAAGTTCATAAAAATCCCATAGAAATATATTGTCATCGTGGGTATCCCATTCATTTCGAACCCAATCGAAAAAAGCGTTTGTTCTTAAAGCTTGTTCCTTTGTCGTGTTTGATTCAACTCGTGCAGCTCCTGTCCAAACCAAAAACTTTGTACTTGGAAATTCATGCATTTTTTGTTTCAATGCCAAGTATTGCAGCTTATAGTTTTCCAGACTTTTAACGGAGGAATTAATCTCAGGATGATTTGAATCTGCGATAATGTCGCCAACAGGATAACAATGTTTGAAAATGATTAAATTATACTTCTGTGTTAAGATTTCAAGGGTTGGTTCGTTCATATAAGACTGATTACCTGAGTGCTTAACCCATATGTTATAATAGTCATATGGGTAATTGCTCCATCCATAAGGTTCGTTTTTTGGGAAATACTGATCCTCAATTTTGTAGTTGGTATTATTTGATGAGTTGTAATCTTTAAACCATTGTTTGACAAACGATCTGTTTTTGAAAAGTTTGCGAGATAATCTGGATTGAATTTTTCCGGCATTAAATATCACATCTCCGGTACGATGGTGCAGAAATAGAATCCGATACTCCTTTTCTGATAAATAATTATCTCTATTCATATTGCCAATTTATAGCTAATGCATTCAATGTCAACTATATTTAATTGGATTGAGCCTTAAATACTCCGTTGTCTTTTGCTTCCGCTTAAAGTTCTTGTAAATCAGTTCAACTTCTTCTTTTGATTTACCAAGTACTTGTCCTACTTCTTCCGGTGGGTAATTATTTTCATAGCCATACCAAAACAAATCCATTTCCTGGTAAGGCATCTGAAAGAAGAATTCTTCTTGAGTCTGTTCTGCTGTATAAGTATCTGTAGTCGGGGTACGGTTTATAATTTCTCTGGGTATTTCCAAATATTCGGCGATCTGGTATACTTGCGATTTATAAAGATGTGCTATGGGCATAACATCGGCTGCACTGTCGCCATATTTGACAAAGAATCCCTGTTCAACTTCGTGCTTGTTGGGAGTACCAATAACAGCGTAATTGTTGATTTCAGCGTGATAATAAAGCATTGACATACGTGAACGTTGCTTGAAATTTGACGATGCTACTATTTGAAGATATTCTTTAAATGGTATTATCTGCGATTTTTGGTTACCATCCTGATCAACAATAGTTAGTGTGAAAAAAGGAGGTAGATTTTGGTTTATTCCTGATCGATTTAAACCAATTTTCATTTTAAAAGTTGACGGATCGTATTCCGGAAAAACTCTTTTAACAGCTTCATCCCGTCTTTTGTAGCAATTAAATCCAACCAGTGCATTTGTAATGTCTTCTTCAACAGCTTTGGTCGAAAATTTCTCGGATAATTTCAAGGCTAAATATTTACTTTCAGCACTCGAATCTTTTTCAGGAAGCATAATGCCAACAACTCTTTCTGGTCCCAATGCCTTCGCGAGTAAAGCCAATGTGACTGAAGAATCTATGCCTCCACTAATTCCAACAACGCCTCCGCTCTTTCGAAGGTTAACCAAAACATCATTCTTCAGTTTTGTTGAAATTTGGAGAACAACATCTTCGATATTCTCAAATTTTAAGATTTCTGGTGTGAATTGTTTTTTTGAATTCATGGTGTGTTTTTTGAACGTTTAAAACTATGGTTGATATTTTAAGTGTCAGTACATCTGGCCGCAATGGCTCTTATGTTTCCTAAATTATCTTTGTATGATTCAATGCGATCATATGACCCGTTGCTTTCACATAACTGAATAATAAATGGTCCCTGACCAACTCCAATCTCAAATACAACCCATCCATTCTTAGTTAGAAACTTTGGTGATTCAGCTATTAATTTCTGTATTACTTTTAGTCCGAGCATCCCACCATCAAAGGCCATTACTGGCTCATTATCTGAAATTTCCGAATTCATTTTTGAAACTTTTGATGTTGATATGTATGGTGGATTGCAGACTACTAAATCAACTTTGCCATAGAAATCCTCCGATTCGAAATTGGAGAATAAGTCGCTTTGTTTAGCGCTTACCCTCTCCCCGAGATTTAAAAATGAAATGTTTTCTTTGGTCAACTCAATTGCTTCAGGAGATAAATCGGATGACACAACAGTAAGGTTCGTAATGAGAGATGCTAAGGCTAGTCCAACATTTCCTGACCCGCAACAGACATCAAAGATTTTCACCATTGCTTTTTTTTCTGATATTTTCTGACAGAGGCTCAGAGCAGCATTGGCCAGAATTTCAGTTTCTTTTCGAGGAATCAGAGCCCTGCTGTCACTTAGCAATTCGATGCCCATGAAACTTTGTCGACCAGTAATGTATGCCAATGGCTTTCCTTTTAGTCGCTCATCAATCAATTGATATAATGTTGATTCTTGATCGGATGTAAGAATAGGCAACGAAAGGTCAGAAACGGCTTCAACTGATTTTGGCGTTCCGGAAGCTTTGTTCCACAAAGATTTAAGAGTTGTTTGTACTGTTTCCTCCGGCTTATCTTCAAGAATGGTTAATTTGCATTCTAATTCTTTGCTCAACTTATTGTAGAGTTCATTCATTTTAAGCAGATAAAAGTTTTTTCAATTCTGATTTGTCTATTTTCCCGTTGCTACTTTTTGGCATTTCAGCAATAAATAGTACCTTTTGAGGAACCATAAACGGTTCCAACTGGTTTTTACAATTCTGCTGTATATCTTTTTCAGCAATTTGTATTTGGTCGTGCGTTGTTATAAATGCTACAATTGATTCACCCAATAAGACATCAGGCATGCCAAAAACTGCGGCTTCTCTTACTCCATTTATCTTGTGTATTGCATTTTCAACTTCAATTGGACTAACCTTTTCGCCTCTGGTTTTGATGATGTCGTCGTTTCTCCCCTGAAAATATAGGAACCCATCTTCGTCCATTTTAAACAAATCGTGAGCGCAAAGAATTCTTTCACCAGGTATTAAACCAGGTTTAATCATTTCATTAGTTAGCTCTTCCTTATTCCAGTAACCTGCCATGACATGTGGGCCACGAACATAAAGTGTCCCAGTTTCTCCTGAAGAAACAGGCTTACCTTCAGGAGATAAAAGAAATACTTCTGTGCCTGGAATTGGCTTTCCAACGGAATTGGGCTTTAAGTCAATTAACTCAGGCTCTAAATAACAAACACGTTTGCATTCAGTTAATCCATACATTTTAAAAATAAGGGCATTCGGAAAAATATTTTTTAAATCAGAAACGAATTCATCAGGTAGATTAGCAGCAGTATTCGTGATCTTTTTGATCGAATTAAATGTTTGCCCAGTTTTTTTGTATGCTGCAATCATTATGGCATAAATCGAAGGAACTCCTGGGAAAACTGTCGGTTTTAATTCTTCAATTTGCCTAAAAATAGTTGGTGGAAAATTGAATGAATGTTCAATGATCAGCGTTCCGCCAATAGTAATTGCCATTAATAGTTGATAAAGACCATAGTCGAAAGCCAATGGCAACACAAGCATTATACGTTCGTCTTCAGTTAAGCGTAAATATTCGATGAGACTCCAGGATGTGAAAACCATTGATTGGTGCGTCATCATTACGCCTTTAGGAAATCCGGTACTGCCCGAAGTATAAATTAAAGCCGCCAAATCGTTGGGAATAATGTGGGGTAGAGCTGAATTTGATTCTTTATTCTGAATGATCTCGTCAAAATCTTTAAACTCGAAATCAATTTTTGAATTTGATTGTTTAGCCCCCGAAAGAATAACTTCAATAATTTCCGTTGAACTTTCCAATGCTGGCGAGAATTCGTGTACTAAAAAGGGTTCTGAGATAATCACTTTGGCGCTGCAATCGTCCAAAATATATTGCAACTTGTTCGCTTTAGTTTGGGGATTGATAACCAGAAATACTCCTCCAGCAAGAGTAATTCCGTAGACGCTGACAATACATTGCCATGAATTATTCATAAAAATGGCAACCCTGTCTCCTTTTTTTATCCCGATACTTGTAAGATGCAAAGCTAAATTTTCAGCGCTATTTTTTAAATCAGCGTATGAAAACTCTTTCCCTCCAAAAAATGCTGCGATTTTGGCTGGATGTTCTCGATATGAAAACTCTAGGGCTTCTCCTAGCAACCGTTGTGGCCTTGAAATCATAGTCCTGATTTTAAATATTTTTCAATGGAATTTAATTGAGGTTTTTCACGTCAAATATTATTATGAATTTCGCCTTTTATCAATAAAAAACAATTACATAAGAATAAAGTTTCATTTTAATATTCTAATCTTCATACCTAAATATTTTTCTATGATTAGTAATTAAAACTCCTTAAATTTAGACTTATTTATAAAAAAAATCACACCAAAATTGATTTATAGTATTGGTAATTAGTATTTTATATATTTGTTGAAAAAATTGCTAATATTTTTTCAATTAGTTACATACCAATATGCTTTAAACCCCGTTAAAAGATAATTCTATATGGTTTTACTATTCGGACTGTTTGTTAAACTTTCAGTCAAAAATTATAAGAATAGATTTGGTGGCGATGAGTTTATGTTGAAGTTGATGGGATCTATTAGTAAAATGCAAACGATGAAAAGTATTGATGAGAGAATTCTGAAAAAAGTATTACTTTCCTTTTTGGTTACTTTCCTCGCTTTATCGTGTTTTGGTACAAATTATTTTATTTCCCCCAATGGGAATGACAATAATAAAGGTATTATAACCAGTCCGTGGGCTACGTTAAACAAAGTATGGACAGTTCTAAAAGCTGGTGACACGGTATATCTTCGAGGTGGTAATTATGCTTTTAACACCCAACAATATTTAAGAGGTAAAAGTGGTATTTCCGGAAGTTTAATTAACATTCTGGCTTACTCTAACGAAACACCAATTCTTACAAAGAGTTCGAGTTATCCTGCAACATTCGGGATATTTTTTACTGGTGACTATTTTTATTGGAAAGGAATAGAAATTACAGGATATACTCAGCCATCCGGATCAGTACTTAGCTATGGATTTAGAGTTGAAAATTCATCATACAATACGTTTGAGAATTTAAAAGTACATGGAAACGGTTGTGGAATGACTATAGTAAATAATGGAAGTAAGTACCATGTGACCGGGAACCATGTCCTTAATTGTGATTTTTACGAAAACCAGGATCCATTAACTTTTGGCGATCCTTATGGAAATGCTGATGGTTTATCAATTGCGTGGGTTAATCATCCTGAAGACGTTAATACAGTAACAGGGTGTCGATTCTGGTGGAATTCTGATGATGGGTTCGATATGTTTTCGAACGATGGACTGGTTCAGATTGAAGATTGCCAATCATTTTATAATGGTTATATACCCAAAACATTTACTTCAGCCGGTGATGGGAATGGGTTTAAATTTGGAAATAGTTTAACAGATCTCAGAACCCAATTGCGCCGTATCGCAAAAAATTGCATTTCAGTTAAGAATAGAACAAACGGTTACTCTACAAATGGTATATATGGATTGATTGAACTCGATAATTGTATTGCATATCTTAATGGTAATATCGGGATACATTTAGCTGATTATAATCTGAATCATACTGCTAAAAACTGCATTTCCTATGCCAACTCCATTAATGTTGGATTATCAACTTCAGGAACTTACCTTACAAATTCGTGGCAAAGTAACATTACAATTGTCGATGGTGATTTTAAAAGTCTTGATCTAAAACTATTAATGTCAGCGCGTGAGCCGGATGGACGATTAACTGTTACTGATTTATTACAATTGACAGCTACCTCAAAGCTTAATAACCTTGGCGTAAAAAAAGGAGTTCCTTCTGTTGGTTCATCATCTGGTTTGGGTCCGTACTATTTTATTGGAGCTATTTCATATCCGGTAAATAATTTAAATGAGGAATACTTTTCGAACATTAGATAGCGCTATGAATCCAAATGTACCCTGTAATAAATAAGAATTGAAATATACAGTTCACCTGCCAATTTGGTGTGTGAAATTAAAAAATGTACGTTTTTTCGCTCAGTTGTGCGAAATAGCTGAGCGGACTATGGCAATAATATGTAGTTGTAAAATTAAAATTTAAAAATATTCAAATTTAGAGTTTATTTATGTGTTTGATAATTAGATAAATATAATTTTTTAGTATGCCTTTGACTTTTGATTTTTGAGCTTTGGTATACCATTTGGCTTGAATGAAGCTATATGATGATTTTACTGAATGTATTCATGAAAATTATTGATTTAAAAATGCAATGATTTAATGAATAGATAGAGTTTGGATGATTTTATGAGGGAGAAGATTTATTCAGTATTAATTTTAAAGTTAGCACGATGAAAAGTATTTATGAAGGATTTGTGAAACGGGTATTACTTTCCATTTTTATTGTTTTTTTGAGTATTTTTAGCTTTGGCGCTACTTATTATTTAGCACCAACCGGGAATGACACAAATGCCGGGACAATTTCCAGTCCCTGGGCAACTCTCAACAAAGTATGGACGGTTCTAAAAGCTGGCGACACGGTTTATCTTCGTGGTGGTACATATGCTTTTAATACGCAGCAATCTTTACGAGGGAAAAGTGGCACTTCCGGAAATTTGATTAACATTTTAGCTTATCCAAACGAAACTCCAATTCTTACAAAGAGTTCGAGTTATCCTGCAACATTCGGGATGTTTTTTTCTGGTGATTATTTCTATTGGAAAGGAATTGAAATTACCGGATATACTCAACCCGCTGGATCAGTCAATAGTTTTGGATTTAAAATTGAAAATTCATCATATAATACATTTGAGAATTTAAAAGTACATGGTAATGGTGGAGGAATGCATATGTCAATTAATAGTGCAACTCTACATTGTACAGGTAATCTAATATTAAACTCTGACTTTTATGAAAATCAAGATCCGTTAACTACTGGCGATCCTTACGGAAATGCTGATGGATTAGCAATTGCCTGGAATCAATATTCTGAAGATGTTAATACTGTTAAAGGGTGTCGGTTCTGGTGGAACTCAGACGATGGGTTTGATATGTATATGAATGATGGTATGGTAATTATAGATAATTGCTGGTCATTCTATAATGGATATATACCCGATACATTTACGGCAGGTGGAGATGGTATGGGTATAAAATTTGGCACATCAAAAGATCAAACCAGAACAACCATTAAGAGAAAAGCCAATAATTGTATTTCTGTAAAAAATAGAGCGCATGGATATGGTACAAATGACCTTTATGGTGAAATTCAGATGTTCAATTGTACTGCCTATCTTAATAATGCTATAGGTATTCACCTAGCTACAAATAATTTAATAAATTTTGTTACTAACTGTTTGTCCTACGCAAACACAACTAATTTGGGATTGTCTGCAAATACGGTTGCTACTACAAATTCATGGCAAAATGGAATTACTGTAACAGATGCTGATTTTAAAAGCCTTAATACTTCGTTACTGTTGACAGAACGTAACTCAGATGGAAGTTTGCCCGTTACAGATTTTCTGCAATTAACAAGTCCATCCAAACTAATTAATTGTGGTACGAACGTTGGAATCCCATATGTTGGAACTGCTCCAGATTTAGGAAGTTGTGAAGCGAGCAGTTTTACAGTTCCTGCCTCGCCAACAGTTTATAATGTAACTGGTGGCGGATCATTTTGTAGCGGAGGATCTGGTCTGGCTGTTGGATTGAGTAATTCTCAAATAGGAATTAATTATCAGTTAAAACTTAACGGAACCAATTCTGGAACCCCAGTTGCCGGAACCGGTAGTGCTATAAATTTTGGAAACAAAACAGTTGCCGGAACCTATACCATCGTAGCCTCAAATGTTTCTACATCTGCAACATCTACTATGTCAGGGAGCGCTATTATTACAATTAATCCACTTCCTACAGTAACTTTCGTAAATGGAGTGTCATCTGCCGATGTAGGGTCAACTGGAAATGTTTACACGACACAGTCGGGAATGAGCAATTATAAATGGATTGTTTCAACTGGTGGAACAATAACTTCAGGAGGAGGAACCACCAATAATGCATTGACTGTAACCTGGAACACTACAGGAGCACAAAGCGTATCGGTAAATTATACAAATAGTACCGGATGCACCGCCTCTGTTGCAGCAAATTATCTTGTAACAATTAATGCTGCTGCAACACCAACCGCTTATGATGTGACCGGTGGTGGATCATACTGTAGCGGAGGATCTGGTCTGGCTGTTGGATTGAGTAATTCTCAAATAGGAATTAATTATCAGTTAAAATTAAACGGAACTAATTCTGGAAACCCAGTTGCCGGAACCGGTAGTGCTATAAATTTTGGAAACAAAACAGTTGCCGGAACCTATACCATCGTAGCCTCAAATGTTTCTACATCTGCAACATCTACTATGTCAGGGAGCGCTATTATTACAATTAATCCACTTCCTACAGTAACTTTCGTAAATGGAGTATCATCTGCTGATGTAGGTTCAACTGGAAATGTTTACACGACACAATCGGGAATGAGCAACTATAAATGGATTGTTTCAACAGGTGGAACAATAACTTCAGGGGGAGGAACCGCCAATAATGCTGTGACTGTAACCTGGAATACTATAGGGGCACAAAGCGTATCGGTAAATTATACAAATAGTACCGGATGCACCGCCTCAGTTGTAGCAAATTATCCAGTAACAGTTAATGCGGCTGCAACTATTATTTCTTCACCTTCGATATATAATGTCACCGGTGGTGGTTCATTTTGTAGCGGAGGAAGTGGTATAACTATTGGACTTAATAATTCACAGGTTGGAATTAACTATCAGTTACTACTAAATGGTGCAAACTCAGGAAATTCTCTAGTTGGCACAGGCGGTTCTATTAGCTTTGGAAACAAATCAATTGCCGGTACTTATACTGTTTTAGCTACCAATGTTTCTACATCTGCAACATCAACAATGTCAGGAAGTGCTGTTGTAAAAGTCAATCCGATATATTCAATCAGTGAAAACATCACCATTAAAGAAGGTAATACTTATCAAGGCTGGAACGCATCAGGTCTATATACACGAATTCTAACTTCTAAATTTGGTTGCGACAGTACTGTAGTAACAAATTTGATAGTAGAAAAAGCTCCAATTGTTATTGTACCAGAGATTACGCAAACTCAAACTATTCAACTCAAAAAAGGTAATAATCTGGTTTCAACATACCTCATTCCTCAAAGTACAGATGCTGGTGTTGTGGTTCGACCTCTTATTGACAGTAATAGCTTTTATTCTTTGCAGAATGAAGATTACAATACAATATCTTATTCTAGTCAGATTGGAAGTTGGGTCAACAATATTGGATCTGTTAATACAACAGAAGGATACCTTTTAGATGCAAATAATGATTGTACTTTAAAAGTTGTTGGAACCCCCATAGCACTTCCGCTTGCCATTCCTTTAAAACCAGGGTGGAATATCATTTCTTATCCGCGTACTGATGCTGTGAATGCTATGAGTATTGTTCAACAATTAATTGATCAAAATAAGCTGGTAAAAGTTCAAGATGAATTAGGTAACTCAATTGAGAACATAAAAAGACATGTTGGTTGGAGAAATAATATTGGAAATTTTATTCCAGGCAAAGCGTACAAAATTTATGTGAATTCATATGCAACTCTGAATATTCAGGCAAATTATGCCAAATCATCGGTAATCATGCCTCAATCTGCACAAGCTGTACATTTCAAAACAATTTTTGAGGGTAACGGGCTTAACCACATGAATATCAATTTAGTTGATTTAAATAGCAATTTGGGAATTTCTGCCGGTGATGAACTTGCTGCATTTGATGGTAATATATGTGTTGGTGCGGTAAAAATAACCGAGGATCAGCTAGTAGATGGCTCCGTAAGTTTAATCGCTTCATATACAACAAGTGATCAAGTTGTTGATGGTTTTACTGAAGGAAATAAGATAAAAATATATCGCTGGAATAGTGCGAGTGGAACCGAAAATGAAGTTCAGCTAAACGTTATTGATGGCGAATTAAAATATGCACAAAATTGGAGTGTGCTCGTTAGTATGAATTCATTAGCTACATCAACAACCAATTTATCTGGCGCATTAAAAATAAAAGTATTTCCAAATCCAAGTACTGGCCGATTTACAGTGGAATTTTCCAAAATACCTGATTCTGGAAGTCGTATTGACATTCTTGACCTCTCTGGCAGAATAATACTATCTCGACAGATTTCAGGATCATCAGAGGAATTTAATCTGGATAATCAACCTACTGGAATGTATATTGTGAAAACTATTTTTGGTTCTTCCCAAATCCTTAATAAATTAATAATTAACAAGTAATTTAGACTTGGTTCGATTCGTTAGCCTCAGAATATTCGTATTCTGAGGCTATTTTATTGTTGACTTTTCGAAATTCAAACTATAAGCATTAATGAAATAGGATGATATTCAATTTAATATTAGAACTATCTATTACATTTATTTTGGAAAGGATACGTGAATTAAAGCTTGTTCCGCAATTTCTCGAACCATTTGATAAATTGTGTTCCATTCGGGTAAATCAAAAAGGTTTCGGTCATCAATATAAAGATCGGCATATATTTTCCGGCTAATGCTTATGTCAAAATCTTCATCCTTCGAATTATTATTTACAGCATAAAACTCCAATCCATTTTTCTTACAGTATTTTATTGCGTCATTAAGTTCATCTCCAGATCGGTACGTCCAAAGGATTAAAATATGCCCTTCTGTCTTCAATTTTTTGAGTATCTTAAATGAATTAGGTAGGGCTTTCCCAATAAGTGGATACCTATGTTCAACAATCGTCCCATCAAAATCTACTGCAATAATCATATGAGCAAAATAAATGTATAAAATTCAAAACCGTCACGCAAATTGCGTTATTACACCTAAGCTATTCTAATCATTTTCACATAATTGCCATAACCATTTTTCCAATACTTATTTCCATAACCATATTGATTCTTCTTAGTGTCATTGATGACAATAATTGCATTTTTAATGTTGTTTATTGTCACAGTCTTGTTAATTTCCTTTACTTCATTTTTTCTGCTATAATTCAAACGAATGATAAATATATTTAAATCAACAAATTGACTTGTAAGCAGCCCGTCTGGAACTAGTGACATTGGAGCATTATCAAGAATAATATAATCGAATTCAGCTTTTGCATTTTCGATAAATTTTTTAAATTTCTCGGTTTCAAGCAATTCCGTTGGATTAGGCGGGATCTCACCTGATGGCACAAAATATAGGTTAGGGGTTTCCGTTTTAACAATGACATCGCTAAAAACATTTTTATTAAGTAAATATGAACTCAAACCAATATTGTTATTGTTGCCAAAAATATTACTCAACTGTGGTTTGCGCATATCTCCTTCGATTAGAAGTATCTTTTTATCAGAAGCACTTAACGAAAGTATTGCAGCGAAATTTGAGGAAATAAACGATTTGCCTTCTCCAGAGACTAACGAATTTATTGAAATGATTTTCTTTTCTGGTGTTTCAATGATATTTCGAAGATTTGCTTTGAGTAATCTGAATGACTCTGCTATTCCTGAATTTGGATTTTTCAGGGTAGGCAAGCTTTCTTTATATTTGGAATGAATTATCCCATCAAGAATTTGAATTTTAGTAAGCTTCTCAACTTCTTCAACAGACTGAATTTTTGTATTAAATATATCAGTGACAAAAATAAAAATGAATGGAATAAAAAATCCTAAACCAAATCCAGCCAAAAGATCTTTATAAAGATTTGGGCCGACCAATTCTGCTGCTTCCATCATTGCCGGATCAATTATTTGAACCTGAGGAATATTCGATGCTAATGAAATTGATGCTTCTGCTTTTTTCTGCATCATATAAGTATACAATTCATTGTTTAGATTGAAATCTCGTTGCATACTCACCAATTTTCGTTCGGTATCAGGTAGCTTTGTTAATCGGTCTTGAACATCTGCATATCGACTTTCTATATTTTGCATTTCTATTTCGGCATTTTTCAGAAGATTGTTTAGATTTTCGAGTATGGCATTACTGGTCAGCTGAATATCCTTCTCAAGAAGTATTAAGCTTGGATTATTAGGTTCGACACTATACGAAAGCACTTCACGTTTACTGTAAAGATCCATTAATTTAGGAAGAAGTCCATTTAAACTTGCATCAGAAATTCCAACAATGGAAGGATTAATCATTTGTTTAATTTTCTTTGCATCTCCAATATATGTTTGAAGGTTCTTGTAATATTCAATTCGCATCTTTGCCAAATATTTTTCGTTTTCTATTTGCTCAAGTTTTTCATAAGTTACTTTTGCTTCTGCACCAAGATCCAAAACTTGATTATCTTTTCGGTAGTTGCTTAAATTTGCTTCTGCTTTTTTAAGCGTATTTGATATTCCAACCAAAGTTGTATCGATGAAATTAAGTGAGCTTTCGGACATTTGATTCTTTTTATTTACCCCATATGAGATAAATACTTGATTAAGTTCATTAATAAAATCGGCACTTTTCTTTGGATTTGGACCGAAAAGTTGGACTTTAATTAACTCCGATTTTTTATCTTCCAAATCGATCTTAACGTATTTTAAATAATTTTGAGTTAAAGAGTTAATATCATTAAGAACCATAAAATAGGATTGACCAATCGTACAATTCTTTTTATTCAGAATAAATTCAAAGTTTGTGGTTTTAAATTCGGTATTAAAACTCCCTATTTCTTTAAAATTAATCTTCTGTTTTCTTCCATCCAGAAAAATTTTGTCGTCACTTGAAATTTCAAATTCATTGTCATTCAACACTGTAATCATTAGTTTTAAACCCAAAATATTTTTAGACATATCGGGTATTTTTACTTCGAATGGCTTATTTTCATAGAGTTCAACTAGATTAAATCCTTCCTTTTTGTAAAAAGAAGCTTTCCAGTTAAGATTTTCTATGGCCTTTTTGTATAGGGTAAACGATTGAAGTATACCTATTTGATTTTCAATTTTCTGATTTTTCGGAAGTATCTGTGAATTGAATGGCGCAATTGCATTATTGCCATTATCTTCAACTGGAATTAGAAGCCTGCTTTGCACACTGTACGATGGTGGTGTGATCTTAAACAACAGGAACCCACAAACCAAGCCAATACCACAAAACAAAGCAAACCAATGCCAATTACTAAGATATTTTATCAATGTGTTTTTTTGATTTTCTTTTTCTTCTGCTTCCATCGAGTTGAGTAAATCTTCAATTTTTTCCATTTTTGATAATTTAAAGGTTTTTTATTTGAAGAAGTGTCAGTAATATAGTAGTAATTGTTGTGAGGAATAACGAATATGATGTAGTGTTCAATTCAAGCTTTTTGTTACCACCTGGTCTAATATAAATCAAATCATTGGGCTGTAAATAATATACACTGGAGGCAAATAATGCTTTGTCGGCCAGATTAATATAATATGTATCAGAACCATTTTTTGTTTGCCTCACGACCAAAAC
>Ga0302292_1001436_pt1 | contig 15279 bp, 10 predicted proteins | sample III_Fen_N2_1_FD_194553 | JGI IMG/M metagenome (GOLD analysis project Ga0302292, IMG submission 194553) | Peat permafrost microbial communities from Stordalen Mire near Abisko, Sweden - III_Fen_N2_1 | ecosystem: Environmental > Terrestrial > Soil > Wetlands > Permafrost | place: Sweden: Abisko...
TCAGATGATTAGCGAGTTGTTTAGCCATCTGTTTCTTTTCTTTAATATGTTGAATAATGGCCAAAAATCCGATAAGTAATAAACGGGATATAATTAATAAAATGGCTACAACGAAAAATCCATCCAAAAAATGTTCCCATAAGAAGGTTAGGGTGAAGAAAATCAAATCAAGTTTATCACTAAAATTAAACTGGCTTTGAACAAGTGGCATAACCTGATCTCTTGTTTTGCTCATTAGAGCAGACACTGTAACAAATTCATAACCCTGTTTCCTGTAGTAATCAATTACCTGAGGTAGAGCTATTACTGTTTCTGAACGGTCACCTCCGGCATCATGCATTAAAATGATATTCCCATCATGTTGATGTTTAATTGCTCTGGCAACAATAGAGTCTGCCGAAACGCCTTCTTCCCAATCATTTGTATCTATTAAAGATGTTACACTTATAAAACCTTCATCTTTAGCTATTGCCAACGATCTAATCTGAGTCAGATTTGTAGGCTCTGCATCGGTTAAAAATGGTGCCCGGAATAAAAGGGTAGAATGTCCAAGGATACTTTCTATTAATAATCTGGTCGATCGGAGTTCAATCCGTTCCCGACTATCTGAAGTTAACTCCAGATTAGGGTGCGTAAATGTATGATTCCCAATCTCATGGCCTTCATTATATTCTCTTCTGATAAGTGGTATGTTGTTTTGAATATTGACTCCAGTTACAAAAAAAGTAGCAGGTACATTTTTTTCTTTTAAAATATCCAGTAATTTTGGAGTATAGTCATTATTTGGACCATCATCGAATGAAATGGCAATTTTCTTTGGATTACCTGCACCAAATCTTTTTAGCATATAAGCACTGGGTAGTGACAGATATTGTTCATTTGTAATTAATTGATCACTATTATTATATTCTAATTTAGTGTGTCCATGATCAGGTTCATTTATCATTTCCAGAATTTCACCTGTTCCCTCGTAATTTACAGATAATATAGAATTAATATATTCTAATTGCTTATAATTAAAAGGTTTCATTTTTAGGAAATTTTCATCCAGATCCTGGGAATAGAAATCCCACAACCGTTCATCCCCAGAACCAAGATACCAAAGAGAAACACCAGCCGCATTATAATCCTGTGCTGTCCGGATAATATTGAATGTTCCTGCGGCATCATTACAATGAGCTTCGTGTTCAATTCCATTATCATCATAGTAGTAAAGCGTCAGATCCGATTTACCAAAATCAAAATATACAGGCTCATTATGCTCTTTAGCCCGTGAAATGAGGCCCTGATAGGTAATCCTTTCACCGGGTTTTCCTTTTTCCCAGTCAAAACCGTACGATGCAACGCACAATATAATTTTATCAGAAGCAACATCCTTCATTGCAGCATCCATCGATCTTTCAACAAAGTTTAGAGATGAAATACTACCTGCCGGGTCATCAGGTGAATGTTCATTATAAGCCATTAGAAAGATGAAATCGTAGTATGGAGCTATATCCTTATAAGTTACACCTTCATCAGTCGGATTTATATCTATGGTAGTAATATATCCCTGTGCATGAAGAGAGGTGGAAAGTTCTTTTGAAAATTGAAGAAGGTATGGATGTGCATTTCGGGGTAAATTTTCAAGATCTATATTAATTCCCTGGAAATCATTTTTATCCAGTAAATTTTTTATTCGTGATATTAATATTTTTCTTGTTTTGGGATTCCTGAGCATGATCATTGTACTATCACCATTCCATCGTTTGTTGAAATAATTACTTAACATAGGAACAATAGCAACTTTATTGTTTTGAATGAAATCCATTGTTTCATTTTCAATTCTTACATCAAGATTCCCTTTTGCATCTTTTTGAAAGATCCATTCAGGTAATATCATATTCAAATGGCTGATATTTTTATGCAATGAAATAGACGAATTTTTATCCCAATTGACATAAAATCCGGCTCTTACAGGTAAAAACTTAGCTGCTTCAGGAGTTGTTGTATGTTTCCCATACAATTTATTATTATGGTTTTTTTTGTGCTTTTTTCTATAACGATCCAGATGTTTTGCAAAAGCTAATTGCTCAGTCTTGGAAACGAATGCTTTCGATTTATCTGTGTTTATATCCGGTAATTTCTTCGCATTGTAAGTAAGAACTTTTAAGTCATATTCCCGCTTATTGAGCAAAGAAATGGTTACGGAAGCCATAATAACAATTAAAAAAACAACCAGTATTCGTACTAACCAAATAAAACTCTTCCAACGAGTTGATGAATTTGTTTGGAAAACCTGTTTTTGCATTTTGGTAAATTTATTTGACTTTAAAAATTAGTTATTAATAAAACAGAAAGATTTAAAAGATTATCAGGTTGAGAGATATAATTTTATACTTATTTTCTTTCAAGAAGCACCACATTTTCAACATGATGTGTATGTGGAAACATATCAACCGGTTGTATTGCGGTGACTTTATAGTTACTATCGAGTAAATTCAGATCACGAGCCTGAGTAGCAGGATTACAACTTACATACACAACAATTTCCGGATTAGCAAAAAGGATAGCATTGATGACATCTTCATGCATGCCGGCACGGGGAGGATCGGTAATGATGACATCAGGCATTCCGTGTTCCTGAATGAAAGAAGTATTCAGAATATCTTTCATATCTCCTGAAAAGAACAGTGTGTTGTCGATATTGTTTAATTTCGAATTAATCACAGCATCTTCGATTGCTTCGGGAACATATTCTATTCCAATAACCTGTTTGGCTTTGTGTGAAATAAAATTAGCAATTGTACCTGTTCCTGTATAAAGATCATATACCAGTTCGTTACCTGTTAATCCGGCAAAATCACGGACTATTTTATAGAGAACATATGCTTGTTCTGAATTGGTTTGATAAAATGATTTTGGTCCTATTTTAAATTTCAGACCTTCCATTTCTTCATATATACATTCGTTTCCTTTGAAAACCAATACTTGCTGATCGGTAATAGTATCATTCGCTTTGGAATTGATTATGTATAAAAGCGAAGTAATTTCAGGGAATTTATCTGCGATATGTTTTAATAATGCATTTTGTATATCGATGTCTTCATGGAAGAAAACCATTATGATCATTAATTCGCCGGTTGATGATGTACGAACAACCATGGTACGAAGAAATCCTTCCTGGCTTCTTAAATTGAAAAAAGTAAGGTCATGTTCCAATGCATAGAGACGTACCTCATTTCGGATCTTATTTGAGATGTCATCCTGTAACCAGCATTTTTCGATGTCCAGTACTTTGTCAAACTGCCCGGGTATATGAAATCCTACTGCATTCATGGTGTCGAATTCCTTGCCCTCAGCAACTTCTTCGTATGTTTTCCAACGTTTATTTGAGAAGGTGAATTCAAGTTTGTTGCGGTAAAATTCAGTCTTAGCTGATCCTATTATCGGTGAAATAGCAGGAATTTCTATTTTACCAATACGGGTCAGATTATCAGAAACCTGTTTTTGTTTATATCTGATTTGTTCAGAATAGGGGAGGATTTGCCATTTACAACCACCACAAATTCCGAAATGTTCACAAACTGCTTCAATTCGTTGTTCCGAGTAATTATGGAAATGAATGGCACGTGCTTCCATAAAATGACTTTTCTTACGGGTAACCTGTAAGTCGACCACATCTCCGGGTACCACAAAAGGGACAAATACCACTATGTCATTTACTTTAGCAATAGCTTTTCCTTCAGCGGCGATGTCAGTAATTGTAATATTTTCAAGAATTGGGAGAGGTTTTTTGTTTTTAGCCATGTGAGATAAGTTGCTCAATCGAAATTAAAAGTGAAGATTCAGACTGCAAAAGTACAACATTTTTTTGATACATTCTTAACTCTCTGATACTGTCCTGACCGAATAAATGCATGATCTATCAAATTGAAACTTTTCTTTGTATATGACAGAATAGATTAACAAATCAATCGCCTCAATATATCTAAAGTGAATAATTTTATTCCCTGTCATGGCTTCAAAAATAAGGGAAAAGGATTTGTATTTAAAGTTTCATTCATACAGTTGTAAGATTCAGTCAAAAGGAATAATTTGTTTTATTTTCCTATGCATTCGACATTAAATACGATAATTTGCTGAGTGGTAGTTAAAAAGAATAAAGAACTAAGAATAAAGAACCAAGATGTAATACACAGTAAATGAAAGTTATATAAATTATTATGTCAGATTAATACAAACGTTGTATAAATATAAAAATTGAATCCAGAACTCAGTTGTACAGGATTATATGATAGAAATCAAAACATGAATTTAAAGAAATAATAAAAAGCCGTTCAGAAAATAAACTAATCCAACAGCACCCACAGCAATACCTATTTCCCAAAGATATTTCCGTTTAATCAGAGCTGCTATTGAAGATATTAATATTGAAATCTGAAGGAATATAACCGCCATACCAAAAGCCTGTGAATGTTTCTGAGCTTCGTCACGTAAGGATTCAAGATGCTCGGCTTCCTTTTTAATTCCGGCTTTTTCTTTTTCATATCTTTTAATAGATTTGTCATAATCTGAAATTTTAGTCTGATAAGCATTCAGAACGGAAGCGTCTCCTTTTTTCATGCTTTTGGTATCCAGCTCCAATACATCTTTTTGTGTTTCATAAAGATATAACTTCAGACTTTTACCTTCGAAGTACGACCATTTATTGGAAGCCTGTTCCTGGCTCAACATTGATTTTGTGGAATATCCCCCTCCTTTAAACGTGGATAGAGTTGCAGCAACTGCAAAAATGATAGTGGTTAAGGCCAGATAGTTTAGCCATGGTTCTTTTGTCTCGTCTGCCATTGAATATAGTTTTAGTTTGTTTGCAAAAATAATACTTATTGATGTGAATTAAGATTGTGGATAATATTAAAAAATCTTATAGTAAATAAAATCTGTTTTGCCCTGACTGATTTGAATGGGATTGAGCCATATAGCAAGGATATTCAATGGAATTGTTCTCCCTTCTCCATTATGTTTATAATTTCCATAATTCGTTTTTGTCTTGTTTCGGGGGTTTTAGCTGTTTGAAGTCTCCAGCCGATGGAATATTTATTCGTTTTATTTAAAGACTCAAAAAACTCAAAGGCTTTTTTGTTTTTTGAAAGTAACTCTATGAAGTCAACGGGGACAACCATTTTACCAGGAGAATCATACGCTCTTTCCCATCTTCCATCTCTTTTAGCCTTCTCAACTTCTATTATTCCCGAAGGTTTCATCCGGCCTTCAGTTTCTAGCCGGGTAATATGTTCGACATTTCTTTTCGACCACATGCTTTTCGGACGACGGGGAGTAAACTTTTGAAGATAAGAATTCTCATCATGTTTTTTTAACAGACCATCTATCCAACCATAACACAATGCTACATCCAATGCTTCAGCGTATGTTATGGATGCAATACCCGAATTCTTTTTAAAGAAACGAACCCATATTCCTTTTGTATTGATTATGTTTAATTCGAGCCAGTTTTCGAATTCCACTGAAGAATTGAATGAAAGGATTTGTAAATCATTTATTTGTAATTCAGTTAATTGGTTATTCTTATCAATAGGATTCACATTTTCCATTTAAAACCTTATTGTAATTAGTTGAGAAATTTAGTATTGAAATCTGAGTATAAAGTAACAGTTGCTGAGTTTCATTTTCAACCCATAGCTATAAAACTTCTGAATGCAGCAGTATCGAAGAAAATACAGGATGAATTGATTTTATCATCTTTAATTATTAGAACTTCTGCTACTTCACAGGTTGTTGTATTCCCGGATGGTGATTGAAGATTGTATTCAACTGTAATACAAGCTTTATTATCCTCAACAATGAATTCATTTATTTTTAATGATTTCACTAATTGAAGAAAACTTTCTGTTGCCTTAACATATTCATTTTTGGTATGAGTAATTTGTCCCGGACCTGTAAAATCTATATCATCAGATATCAAAGATTGCCAATCAGCTTTTTGATTTATGGCATCGAAGTATTGTTGGATTAGTTCTTTTGTTGAATTAGAAGTTTTCATTTTGATTCATTTTTAATTTGTTTTATTTCATGAATTATTTCAGAAATACCTTCCTGATACGTTGTTGTCTTATAATCGGGAAATCGTCGTTTAAATTTGGAAGAATCGAAAATATAGTCTGTTTTATACCGGTACAGTAGTTCAATAGTTTCTCTCATACCAGTATTAAACAAACTGATAAGTCTGATCATCCAGTTTTTTAGAACCATATAACTTAGTTTCTTACCATCAATTTCAATCATGATTTGAATAAATTCCTTTGATGTAAGAAGATTATTATCGCAGGGTAAATGCCATGTTTGATGATAGGCATCGGGTGTATTGCCTAATAATGCCATGGTTTTAGCGGCATCCGGGGCATAAATTAAAGTCCTCAAGGTGTCATCTCTTAAAAGTACTTTTATCTTTTTTGATTTCTTTAGAGATTCAAAAAAGAGTGCATTAGTAATGCTTTTTGTATTTCGTGGGCCATAAAATTCGGGTGCACGGCAAATCATGGCTATAAGATCTGTATTCTGTATGGCTTCATTTAGCATAGTAGCTATCTGAGCCCTTACTTTTCCTTTTTTTCCTGTTGAAAGAAATGGTGTTTCTTCTGTTATAATTCCATTGGCAGTGCCATACATATAGGTATTATCAAAGAATACCAGTTTAGCTTGCTGTTTCAGGCAGGCATTGATTACATTCTGCATGATAACAGGCCACTGAGAAGCGGCTGCTTTCGAATCGACAGGGAGTCCTACTGTCAGGTATACTATGTCACTTCCTTTTACAGCCTGTTCTGTTTGAACCCCATTTAATAAATCGGCAGCAAACAATACATCCGAGCTATTCACTTTATGTGGATGCCGACTTACAAGTTTTATGTCTTTTGTAAAACGGGTATAGAGTTCTTTGGCTAACTCTGTAGCTATGATTCCATTTGCTCCAAGTATTGTTTGCATGTTTATGATTAGTTATTCAGGCCAACGTCCCTGTGACTGGCGGTTTACCATCCAACCCGGATATTCTGAAGACAATGCACTGATTTCATTTAATTGTTTTACTTCATTGGGTGTAAGTTCAAGATGAACAGCTTTGATATTGTCATTCAATTGTTCCAGTGTTTTTGCACCAATAATGGTACTGGTGATGCCGGGTTGAATGATCACCCAATTCAATGCTACTGTAGCTACCGAAACATTATGATTACCTGCAATTTGTTCCATTACTTCGATAATGTCGTATGCTTTTTCCTTGTTGAGAGGAGGGAAGTCAAACGAATCACGGCGATTATTGCCTGCAACTTTTGCATTACGAGTGAACTTGCCGGAAAGGAAACCTCCTGCCAACGGACTCCATGGCATAATGCCCACGTTTTCGCTTAATGCCATAGGAATAATTTCACGTTCGATATCCCGACTGGCCACACTGTAAAAGTTCTGGCTAGCCACGAATTTTGTCCAGCCCATTTTGTCGGCATAGCTGTTTGCTTTTACGACCATCCATGCCGGGTGATTGCTGATACCAATATACCTTACTTTACCCGAACGGACTACATCTTCCAATCCCCGCATGGTTTCCTCAATTGGGGTAATGGGGTCGACACCGTGAATATAAAGTAAGTCGATATGCGATAGTTGAAGCCTTTGGAGGCTGTCATTCACAGAATCCATGATGTGTAGTCTGGAAAGACCTATCTGGTTTGCTCCCGGTCCCATGCGTATGCGGACTTTAGTCGCAATGACTACGTTTTGATGGGATATACCCAGCTTTTTCAATGACTCACCCAGCATTGTTTCCGAAAGTCCTTCGGAATAGCCATTTGCTGTATCAATAAAATTAATTCCGCTGTCAATGGAAGTCTTTACAATCTCGTTTACTTCATCCTGTGGCAATTGTCCGATAGCCTGCCACATTCCTTTACCACCGAAAGTCATGGTTCCGAGACAAAGTTCAGAAACCAGTACACCTGTTTTTCCAAGTTCATTGTATTTCATCGTTCTATTGTTTTTATGGAAGCAGTTAAGTAATTAAAAATTAGTAATTGGCATAATGCTGAAATTTAAGCTTTTATATATTTACCAATTGATCATTAAATATTATGAAATCTTAATGCATTCCGTTTGAATATATTTCTTTGACGAATAGAACACTTTACTAAAACGAAAGGTTCAATAGAAGGATTTACAATTTATTCATTTACTCCCGATGGCTATCGGGATTACTATTGAATACCAATTTACCACAAGAACTCACGAATACAATTTACAATTTAATATCAGTTAACCACAAATAAAAATAAGAAAAAAATACATAACCACAGTAGACACATAGAGCACAATAGAAGAACACAATAGAAGATAAAAAAATATATTTACAATCTATTCATTTACAATATAATACCAATTAATCACAAAAGATAAAGAACACAATAGAAGAACACAATAGAAGAACACAATAGAAGAACACAATTGAAGATAAAAAAATATATTTACAATCTATTCATTTACAATATAATACCAATTAACCACAAAAGATAAAGAACACAATAGGTGAACAAAATAAATTTAAATACATGAGTTTGGTTACAATTCATTCATTTACTATGTACATTTTAAATCCAATTAACCACAGATGAATAGTGTGTTGAAATTAGAATATACTGATTGGGCTGTTTTGGATTTATTTTGGATTTAAGTTTTCTGACGAAATGACAGATCAATATCCTATCTTCCTTAGAAGTAGAACGAAGGAAGTACGGAATTATATAGGAGGATCATCGGACCATCATCGGACGGTCACTGGACCATCATATAAAGAAGTCTGATTTGAACGGAAGGGGATGTGAGTGTGTTTTTTATTCAGAAAGAGGTAAAAATGTCAGTTTTGCCTGTTTTAATTAAATGATTCAGTAAAGAATATCAATTTAATTTTTTGATTGAAACAGACTTTTCTATCAATCAGTAATCTTTGAAATTGGAATCCGGAGCTGTTTCAACCAATTATGCATGGCGGAAAGCAACTAAAAGCCCACCTGTAATAAATGCCACTACCCACCAGATATAGGCAATGCGGGAATAAATATGCAATCCTTTCGATACTTTCGTATCCGGACCGTTTTTCTGATTATGCCTCCAAAGCAATATGGTATCAATAGTCATACCCAGGAGTGATGAATAGCCGATAAAGCCGTGAAATGTAAGCAATCCTTTTGTAGAGCCAAGGATCATCAAGGTTGTAGCCGAGATGTCGAATAAAACGCCCAATGTATAAAATAACAATACACGTGGTGTAATGAGTTTCCTTCGTTGTTCTTTCGCAAACCCTATAGAATAGAATATAAGTGCAAATAACACTACAAAGGAACCAATCATGGCATATATCTTCATATGTATAATTTTAAATAGTAGAAATTGAAAAGCAATTAATAATTAAAAATTAATAATTAAGAATTGCCAAGATGCTGAAATTAAAGTATTTGTTGACTAAACAGATCAATAAATATCTTTAATTACCTAATATCTTTTTAAATTCGTTTTTCAACGACAAATGTACTGAAATAATTTCAAACTAATATTAATTCAGATAAATTAAAGGTTTTCTGAATTTATGTTTTCAGTTTAAACAAATTGATTTGATAGTTTGTTAAAAGGGCATATAATTTAAGAAAAGCTATCTTTCAGGAATTTTAAATTATATTCATTTGATTTATTTGTACTTTTGTGGATCAAATCTTTTAATGAACAGAACTTCTATACATAAACGACAAATATATTTTGCACTGCTTTTACTGGTTGTGTTTACAGGTTCAATGTTAATTAAACCGATTCATATCCTGTTGGTTCATCATGATCTGACTGAGATAACAACTACACAACCCGATAAAATAGTAGTTACTACTCCAGCGCATCATGATTGTGTCATCTGTGATTTTGAGTTTTGTACTTTTATTTCACAACATATCGTCGACTTACCGAAAGTCAGTGAGATTAATGCCAAAGAACTGACTCCACAGGTTGTAGATTTTATTTCAAACCAAACTTCCCACCATTTTCAATTACGGGCACCCCCGGTCATCTGATTCCTCCATCAATTTACAATGTACGATTAAGACAATAAGAGCATTTATGATGTGCTTTTGCTTTGTTCTGTTTGCAGACAGGTTTATTGTGTTGATTTTAATTTTACATTGCTAAATAAAAAAAACAAATAAATAAAACTTTAGTACATGACAAAAAAACATTATTATAACTAATAACCACAAAATAAACATATTAAATAAAAATACAACCACAAAAGTCACAAAAGAATCACAAAAGTTAAGTTTATATTCCACTAAAAATCTATAATGAGCACACAAAAGAACCTTCGGTTTTTAAGATTAACTTTAAACTCTTTTAGTATTTTCAATATTTGTGTTATTTATTTTAAGATATTATTGTTTATGTGATTTTTTGTGTCTTATGTGATAAATCTTTTTGTTGTATTTTATTCAATATGTTTCAATTATGTTGTTGCTTATTTTTTTGTCATGTACTTAGAAATAAAACCACAAAAGTCACAAAAGGATACAAATACAAAGTAAAAAATACACAAAAGTAAAATACCTGACGGTATTTTAAGATTATAGCTTTAGGAAGATAGTTGAAGATATGAGTTCTGTTGTGTACTATTGTAACTTTTGTGGTTCATTCTTTATTTTGGTAAAGTAGAATTATTAATTCGACTTTGACTTAATCTATTCTTTAGACAGGATTCACTTGTAAATCATACACTTGAAGAAAGATATAATTCAAAAATCTACAGAATTTATATTGTATTTTTTTAGACAGGATTAACAGGATTAACATGTAAATCATACACTTGAAGAAAGATATAATTCAAAAATCTACAGAATTTATATTGTATTTTTTTAGACAGGATTAACAGGATTAACATGTAAATCATACACTTGAAGAAAGATATAATTCAAAAATCTACAGAATTTATATTGTATTTTTTTAGACAGGATTAACATGTAAATCATACACTTGAAGAAAGATATAATTCAAAAGTCTACAGAATTTATATTGTATTTATTTAGACAGGATTAACAGGATTAACAGGATTCACATGTAAATCATGCAAAATGTTCCAATTACCTGAATCTTATTTTCCCAAAAAATGACCTCTTGATTCTATAAATGAAAATCACAATTCATTTCATTCAGCATCAATTTATCAAACAAATTCTTTAAATTAAAATGAAAAAAATAATTATAATACTCCTCTCCTTTGTACTAGTTTTTACTGTTTCGGCCGAAGATGTGCCGCTATCACAAACGAGCCTTCAAGGGAAAATAACAGATAAAAGCGGAGAACCGGTAGTGGGTGTAAGTCTTTATTTTCCTGATTTGAAAACAGGAACAGTGACAAATCAGGATGGATTTTACACCATAGACAATTTGCCAAAACGGAAAATGGTAGTACAAATCAATTCTGTAGGCTACAAAATGATCATGGATAAAATCGATTTAGTTTCTGTTCAGCAGAAAGATTACGTATTGGAGGAATCGGTTACAGAAATTAATGAAGTGACCGTAACGGGACAATCGGTAGCCACTCAAATCTCGCGAACCCCATCACCTATAAGTGTTATCACAACAGCCCAACTCGAACAGCAATCGTCGACCAACATTATTGATGCGCTCAGTAAGCAGCCGGGAATATCACAGATAACTACGGGAGGCGGGATTTCTAAACCTGTCATCCGAGGACTGGGTTATAACCGGGTAGTGGTTGTTGAGGATGGAGTCCGTCAGGAAGGGCAGCAATGGGGAGATGAACATGGAATTGAAATTGATGAAAATGATGTAAACAGGGTGGAGATATTGAAAGGCCCGGCGAGTTTGATGTACGGTTCGGATGCAATGGCGGGGGTTATTAATTTCTTTACGGCACCGACGTTGCCTGAAGGTCAAATGAAACTCAATGCCATGGTTAATTATCAAACAAATAATGGCCTGATGGCTTATTCACTTGATTATGCCGGCCATAAAAAGTCGTTTATCTGGGACTTACGTTATAGTCAAAAGCAAGCGCACGCCTACCAGAATAGTGCTGACGGCTATGTTTATAACTCAGGTTTTAGCGAAAATGCTGCTTCGGCTTTGGTGGGAGTAACAAAGGACTGGGGTTATTCGCATTTGACATTAAGTACTTATCATTTAACTCCGGGAATTGTTGAAGGGAACAGGGATAGTCTGACCGGCCAGTTTGTAAAGCCTGTAGTCCTGAGCAATGGAACTGAAGGTGAAGCTCTTGCCACACATGCTGATTTTACATCGTATAACCATCAGATGCCTTATCAACAGGTGAATCATTATAAAGCAGTGTGGGATAATACGATCATGTTAGGGGAAGGAAGTCTAAAAGCAACCATCGGCTACCAACAAAATCGCCGTCAGGAGTTTGCAGATGTATTCAACCCTGATCAATATGGTTTGTATTTCCAGCTTCATACTGTTACGTACAATTTCAATTACCAGCTTCCGGAATTTAAGGGATATACTGTTTCGGTTGGTGTAAACGGAATGTATCAACACTCATTGAATAAAGGAACGGAATTTTTGGTGCCTGAATATAAATTGTTTGATGCAGGTGCTTTTATTGTCGGGAAGAAAACATTTGGAAAGCTCGATGTTAGTGGAGGAATACGTTTTGATAACAGGTCTGAGACAGGTGATGCACTTTATTTGAATACTGCCGGAGTAAAAACGACTGCAAGTGATCCTGCCGGAACTGAACGATTTGCTCCTTTCAGCAGCAATTTCACCGGAATAAGTGGTAGCCTTGGTGCCAGTCTGCAACTGAACGATAGCTGGGCAACAAAACTGAATCTCTCGCATGGTTTCCGTGCACCGAATATCGATGAACTCAGTTCGAACGGTGTTCATGATGGAACAGTGAGGTATGAAATAGGTGATACAAAACTGAATTCGGAAAGCAGTCTGCAACTTGATTATGAACTGGACTATAATACAAAACATGTGAGTGCAAAACTGAATTTATTTGCGAATACGATCAGTAACTTTATTTTTTCGCATAAACTCAACAGTGTAAATGGTGGTGATTCTATCCGCAGTGGGTATGAAACCTATAAGTTTGATGCCGGCAAAGTGCAAATGATAGGGGGTGAGGCTTATATAGATATTCATCCACATCCATTGGATTGGTTGCATTTTGAAAATAGTTTTTCGTATGTCTATTCACAACTGGCAAATCAACCTGATTCTACACGCTATTTGCCCTTTACACCTGCTCCAAAATGGATTTCCACTCTACGAGCTGATTTTAAAACGACAGGGAAACTGTTTAAAAACTCTTTTGTGACATTTGGAATTGAACATGATTTCAAACAGGATAAAATATATTCAGCTTTTAATACTGAGACTGTAACGGATGCTTATACTTTGCTAAATGCCGGAATAGGAACTGACGTGGTGTGGAATAAACACAAGTTGTTTTCATTGTATCTTGACGGAACAAATCTGGCAGATATAGCTTATCAAAGTCATTTGAGCCGGTTGAAATATGAGGCGGTTAATAATGTGACAGGTCAAATGGGGGTTTTCAATATGGGGAGGAATATTAGTTTTAAATTGATTGTCCCGGTAATGCTTTAGGAGTGAGGAGTGAGAAAAGAAGTCGGTAGTCGGTAGAAAGTAGTCGGTAGTAAAGTGGTAAGAAAGTGAAAAGTAAGACAATTAAGACAATCGGGACAATGGGAGAGGATGGGGACGATGAGGAAAGTGAAGGAAAAAGAAGGAATGAGCAAGATGTAAGGAGTAAGGAGTAAGGAGTAGGTAATTAAATTAGGACTGTGGGGACAATGAGGACAATGGAGCATCGAGCATTGAGGAATGAAGGGATATTAGATTTAAATTAGGACTGTGGGGACAATGGGGACAATGGGGATGTTTGGGGACGAGGGAACGAGGGGGAGTGGTGTAGTGGAAGAAAATTAATTTTAAAAAAATGATATATGACCAAACAACAGGCAATCAAAGAACTCACTATAATTCCGGGAGTTGGTAAGTCTCTTGCTACCGACCTATGGAATATTGGTGTCACATCAGTAGCCGACTTAAAAGGGAAAAACCCCTATGAACTTTATGATCTGTCAAATCGTTTTGCAGGAACGGTTCAGGATAGATGCGTTTTATATGTTTTCAAGTGTGCTGTTTATTTTGCCAATACACCTGTGCCCGAACAAGAACCCGAAAAATTGAAATGGTGGAATTGGAAAGACACAAAAAAATAACAACCATAATCTAATACAACCTGACATTAGCCGAAATAGCATAACAGCTTATCTAATTATAAAAATAAAATTAGTTGTCTTTTTTTGGCTACAACAATAGTAGATTTGGATCCATTTGTTATTTTGTTGTGATCTATTTTTGCATCATCATAAATAACCAACATTTAAAAATCAGAAAAATGAAAATTATAGTATCAGGTTCATTAGGAAACATAGGCAAGCCACTGACCATTGAGTTAGTGCAACAAGGACATGAGGTAACGGTTATCAGCAATAACCCCGAAAGACAGAAAAAAATTGAAACATTAGGTGCAAAAGCTGCTATTGGTACCATGGGAGACGCAGAATTTCTGTCTGCAACTTTCAAAGGAGCAGATGCAGTGTATGTTATGGAAACAATGGGTGGTAACAGTTTCTTTGACCCGAATCTTGATATCATAGCTGCTATTAACAAGATTGGCAATAATTACAAACAAGCCATTGAACAGTCGGGCGTAAAGCGTGTGGTGCATCTCAGCAGTATTGGTGCTCATACCGATAAAGGCAATGGGCTTCTGGCTTTCCATTACAATGTAGAAAATATTCTGCAAACATTGCCTTCAGACGTGGCCATTACCTTTATGCGCCCGGTAGGTTTCTACTATAATTTACTGGGCTTTATAAACACGATAAAAACTCAAGGTGTTATTGCCACAAACTATGGTGGTGACAGCAAAAAGCCCTGGGTTTCTCCACTTGATATTGCTAAAGCAGTTGCCGAAGAACTTGTAACACCTTTTGAAGGTAGAAAAGTACGGTATGTGGCAAGTGATGAAATCAGTTGTAACGAACTGGCAAGCCTGTTGGGGACTGCTATCGGGAAGCCTGATTTGAAATGGGTGGTTATTCCGGATGAACAACTGTTGCAGGGTATGATAGCAACAGGAATGAACCAACAAGTAGCCGCAGGTAT
>Ga0302292_1001449_pt1 | contig 15243 bp, 10 predicted proteins | sample III_Fen_N2_1_FD_194553 | JGI IMG/M metagenome (GOLD analysis project Ga0302292, IMG submission 194553) | Peat permafrost microbial communities from Stordalen Mire near Abisko, Sweden - III_Fen_N2_1 | ecosystem: Environmental > Terrestrial > Soil > Wetlands > Permafrost | place: Sweden: Abisko...
TTATCGATTTCAACACTCTTTGTTAATGGTTTAAGCGTCTTAAACGAAACGACATAATTACCTTTTGTTAAGCTTAAAACAGTTCCAAATTGTTTAAAAGTCGAAAAAGATGACGTACTTGGAAATTTCAACGTATCATTTTGATTACCAATTTTTACTAACAATTCTATATTATCAATACAACTATGATTTAAAATAAGAGTATACGTTGTATCCTTTGGTACAATAATTCTAAATGTCGCTTCACCATCGGTATAAATTTTTATTGAAGCACCCTTACCATCAGAACTATTTGATGTTTTGGTCACATTACCAATCTTATAATAAACCGAATCACTTTCTATTTTAGCTGGGATTGATATAATAGCAGGCGGTTTTGGTATAGAATTAAATACATTTCTAGAAAAACTATGCAAAAAACCAGATTCAAATGATTTTACATTTCCATTGTCAGTATAATCCATTCTTATCGTATCGGAATATTCAAGTTTAGTAGGGAACGAAAATAAAATTCTTGACTTCGAGATGCTACCATTACACTGAACCAATTTATTATTCACAAAAAATTTAAAATCTTTCAAAGTGCTATTTATATCTATCTTTTTATTACATTGAATCGAAAGAGTAAAACCTGCATTTAAAATAAAAATACTATCTACAAGCAAATCATTTGAGACAAGGATATTATCAACTGTAAAACTAGTTATATTACTAATTTTAGTATTATCAGAAAAAACTATTCCCGAAGCATCATTATAAGAACCACTAATACTACTTTGATTATTTAATCTTTCATTTAATTGCAATGTTATTGTATTATCTTTAATAATAGTTGTAACTATCATTACATTAAAAGTCTTATCTATCAATGTAAAACCAGAATTTGAGACAGCTATTACCGGTTTTGAAAACGTTAAAAGAATTTCTTTACCATTATTGAACATTGTAGAACTTAAAAATTGGGGTAATGAACCTTTAAGTAAATTCAATATTTTTAAACTATCAATATTTTTCAATGGAATATCGTTAATATCGAATATTTGTTTCGATAGAGTCAAATAAATTGAACTGTCATTAATCAAGAAATCGGAACTTACATTTATAATTATTATTGAGTCAATTATTGATGCATTTAAAGTTGAATAAATTCCATTTTTGCCTATTATAACTAAATCTGATGGATTAAGTATAGTCGATTTAATTTTTGAATTGAATACCACTTTTATCTGTTTTGTATTGACAGAATCTGTTGCTGCATAGACAATCTTAGGTAATTCAATTGGTTCAAACACAAAATGTAGAGCTGAATATTTAGGAAGTAAATAAGTGCACTTATTAAACGGCAATGTTGATTTTATAGAATCTCTTTGAATGATTGAAACTGATGCACTATCAAAACCACACACATACGCTGCCTTATAGAAATTACCATCAAAGTCAAAACGTAAAGTATTGTTTGTTGCGATTTTATTGATTGCAATAACATGTAATCTTTTTTGTGAATCAAAAGACGCAAATGTTGATAAAGTATCATTTGAACTATTTAAAGTTTCAATAGAATTATTTCCAAACATTGAAAACTTTCCATCATAATTTGTATATAAATTAAATGCAGCTGATGAATAATTCAACAACATTGTAGTGTTTTGAGCATACCATTTGCTTGCATAAAACAAATCTTCCTTACCAAAAACACCTAATGCATCAGCTAAAGCCAAGCCACCAGAAAAATGATTTTCAGTCCCAAATCTATATTCAGTAATTCCGATTTTAGTTCCTGGAAAATATTTATTTACTGTTTCTCTAATTCTATTTAAAAGATTAATAGGCTTCCCTAAACTATTAGTAATGTAACTTTGCTCAGTATACGTTGAATCCCAAAATGAACGTGGAGCTTGCAATCGTGCTTTAATAGCAGTTTGTGATAAAGGTTCAGTTCCCCCAGAGGTATTTACAATTCTAATTCCATCATCACCAACAGCTTCTGGATACCAATGAATATTCACAACATCGATAAGTCTTCGATTAAAATAATTTGAATAGTATTTCATTGAGTCTAAATACAATGATAAAAACCATTCTTTAAAATATGGATCACCAGGATTTGAACATACTGGAAACCACACATTATCATCTATTCCGTTAAAATCCTTACAACCTGCCCATCCAGACATTGATGGTCCAAAAATTAATGCTGATGAATCTATGCTTTTTATAGCTCTAGCCGTTGTAATTGTTTTATTTATAAGTTCATTTATTTTTGTATTCGATCTGTGTAAATAAGGATGGGTTTTTTTCCACAAATCAGGTTCGTTATCAAGTCCATATGCATTAATTCCTCCATTTGAAGCAATTCCATATTTGGATTTTAAAAAATTAACATATTCATCGGTATATACAAAATTATCATTTAAATCAGGAATAAGACTTAAAGTTGAACCTTTAAAAGGTATAATTGTATTCCAAAATGCACTTGGTGCATATGTTGCTGTTCCACTCTGAAATGCGACATATCCAGCCATTGGAATAGTTGTTAGAAAAAACTGTCCATTATCTCTAGCCTTTTCAAAAAAATATGTAGTTGCAGCACCTGGAACATTATTCGAATCAGATGGAATATTACTCAATAAATAGCTATCTGTTACATTTCCATAATCACTTCCAGAATTAGAGTTTCCATTTTCCCAATTGTAACCAGTCCATCGATTTCCTCCTTGGCGAATAGATTTTATACATCCATCATTTATCGAAGCATTTGTGCCGTATATATATGGACTAATTGCATGTGTTTGAGAATTAGTTTTAACTAAAACACTAGAATTTTGAGCATGTAATTTAAATACAATACAAGCAAACAAAAACGGAAAAGCAATATATTTTTTCATATAATTAATAATAATTTATACTATTCAAGACAATTATAAAATTCAAAATGAATTCACAAAAGTAAGACAAAAAGCTTGAATAATGCCCTATATAACATTTCAATTTAAAACATCTATAAATAGAAATACGTATTGCTCCGCAAAAAAAAACGTATACATGTTGTTTTTCTAAAAAAAAGTATATTACTTTGCTTTAAAGTTTAAAAAAATAAATGTTTAACTAAATTTTAAATACCTATGAAAAAAGTTCTACTTACAGTTGCAGCCGCATTAGCTTCTATGGCTATGTTCGGTCAAGGTGCAGATGCTGCTTTTTACACAGCATGGTCTGCTAAACACAACGCAAACAATCAATTCAAACTTGCAGTTCTTGACTTTAGCGATTCAGCTATGGTAAAAGAATGGAGAACAGCTAGAAAAGAATTTGAAACATCTGCTGAAAACTCGCATGATGTTTCTTATGATGCTACTGAAAAAGCATTAAAAATTGCTTACAAATATCTTGGAACTGCAGCTAACGATAACTATAGTGGAACCGTAACATTTGGTTACCTTTACACAAAGAAAAACGATTCAACTTCAGCAGGATGTACTACAGCATTCAATCCATTTTTAGAAAAAGATTCTATCGTATCTGATTTTATTAATATGACTGATTCTGCAAATCGTTCAATTCGCGTTACATATAAAGTAAAAAATCTTGCTGATTCTGCATCTATGAGAATTGACATTTATGATGTTAATGGAAGAAAAACAAACAACGGTAATTCTGCAGTAAAGAAACAAATCAAACAAGCTTCAACTTACCAAACTTTAGTATATAACTGGTGCTATGATAGTGGTTCAGATTTAGGAAATAAAAGTGGATGGAACGAAGATGCAATAGGTTTTGCTGATGGTTATTCAGGTAACTGGTGGGGAATCAACACAGGTCACTGGAATACTGGAACTACAGGTCTTCCTAAAGTTACTGCTGATCCTTACAAAGTAAACTTAGACACTGCATTCATGCTTCCTAAATTCTTAGTTCAATTTAATAGTGGTGGTAAAGGCGATGCTTGGGTTAAAGCAATGGCAGGTGTAACTTCTCCAGCTTTAGACAAAGAATTTGAAGTATATATCAAAAAAGTAGAGTTTGGTGATTTTACTTCAGGACAAGATTTAATGTTTGCTTATGACGGTACTTTACGCACTTGTTATTGTTGGATAAATGATAGTGTTGCAAGTAAAATTATTAATAACGCTAAGAAAATAAGTCCAAACATAGGGTCTAAATTTGCGTTCGAAGGAAAAGGTACAATGGTTAACATCTTAGGTCAAGTAATTGCCGAAGGTACTAATTCTATTAATGCTGATGCTGCTGCTGCTGGTGTATATTACATCATCATCGACGGTGTTGGTTCTAAAGTAATTGTAAAATAATGTTACAACAGATATATAAAAAGCCGGATTTTGTCTAGTTTTTTTGTTTTAACAACCCTGCCAGCGTTCCAAACATTGGCAGGGTTGTTCGTTTCTAGAAAACAATATTATTCAATTATGTTACAACATTGTACAACGACTTAGGAACATTGTTGAGTTACTAAACAACATTATTCAATGACTTTACAACATTGTTTAATGATTAAACAATATAGTATAGTCACCCAACTACATTGTTTGATTACTTATCTATGTTGTTGAGTGACTTTACAACATAGAAATGTTACTGTGGAATGTAGTTTAATGACTGAACAACTTTGTTGAGTCATTAAACATGGTTGTACAACGACTTTGTTATATTGATTTGTAACTCAACAATGTTGTACTATGATTAAGGAAGAAAGAAATATTATGATTTATGCTAGTGTTAACTCTTCGAGTGTTTACTATAATCCCAAAAGAATTCTACAATTGTTGGTTGTAGCTTTTGCCACTTCTTCGATATTTAAACCTTTACTATCAGCAATTTTCTGAGCAACGTTTACGAGATAAGACGGCTCGTTTCTTTTACCTCTAAAAGGCGTTGGAGCTAAATAGGGAGAATCGGTTTCAAGGATTATATGTTGCAAATCGATTTCAGAAACCACGAAATCGATTCCCGAATTTTTAAATGTTACCGTACCACCAATACCAAGCTTAAAGCCTAAATCAATTGCTCGTTTAGCTTGTTCTATATTTCCCGAAAAACAATGAAACACGCCTTTAAAAGTTTTGATGCCCGATTTAGTGAGTGCTTCGAATGTTTCGTCAAAAGAATTTCTAACATGAATTGCGACTGGTAGATTTAACGAATCGGCAATGTTTAATTGAGTAATAAAAGCATCAACTTGCTCTTTATAGTAGGTCTTATCCCAGTATAAGTCTATACCAATTTCACCAATCCCAATGTATTTTGAACCATTGAATGCTAATTCATTTTCAACAACAGCAAGTTCTTTTTTATAATCCAGATTAACAGACGTTGGATGCAAACCAATTAATGCTTTGCAGACATTTGGGAAAGCTGCACAAGTCTCGTTTAAACGAGGCAAAGTTATGCTATCTACATTTGGAAGTATTAATTTATTTACACCTAAATCTTGCGCTTTCTTAATTACGTCCGTTCTATCTGAATCGAATTCTTCGAGATAAACATGACAATGAGAATCGATAAATTCCATTACTAATTATTCGTTGCATTTATACATGCATCAAACACATCGCTTAGTTGAGCACATGCCATTGGTCTACCTGATTTTGCATTAACACAAACGGCAGTTACTTTTCCTTTAAGCATAAGCTTTTCATCGCTTTTTCGATAAATATCTTGTAGAAATATATATTTTAAACTTCCTTCTCGTTCGGTAGCAGTTCTTACAACAAATTCATCACCACTTCTCAGTGGCATTTTATATTCAAGTTCGATTTTTATAACCATTGCATCAATACCATCGTCATGTAATTTAGCAAAATCGAGCCCCATCGAACTTATAAATTCGTGACGAGTATGTTCTAGATAGTTTTGATAAACGGCATTATTTACAACGCCTTGTAAATCGCATTCGTAATCGCGAACCTTAAATGCTAATTCGAAATTGTAAAGCATAGTTTATTTATCTTGATTAAGGATTTGTTTTCCATGTATAAGTGCATCGGAAAAAGCATTAAAAATATTATTCTTACCAACCATAAAAAGTATTCGCTCGTCTTTTAAATTATTTAAAATATGGGGCGAAATACCTGAAAGTATAACCTTTGTATTTTTACTTTGCACCTCTTTAATCATTTCTTTAAAATAATGCGTACCAGTAGCATCGATTGTTGAAACATTTCGCATTCTAATAATTAACACCTTTGGCATTGAGCGAGTTTCGACAAGTGCATCTTTAAACTTATGTGCAACACCAAAAAACAATGGACCATTAATTTCATAAATTAAAATGCCTTTAGGCAAACTCATATCAAATTCTGTTGGTAACACGTTTGGGCTATCATCGTCTTCTTCGTGTGGATCGATGATTTGAATATTTGTTACTTCCGACATTTTATGCATAAATAAAAAAGCTGCTAAAATCATCCCGATTTCGAGTGCAACAGTTAAATCAATAATTACCGTCAGAAAGAATGTTGTTAAAAGAATTGCCACATCAGTTCTTGGACCACGAGTAACCGAAATAAACGATCGCCATTCGCTCATATTATATGCAACAACAGCCAGAATACCAGCTAAACATGATAGTGGAATAAGTTTCGCCCATTGTCCAATAAACAGCATAATTATAAGTAACACAATTGCATGAATAATAGCTGCTACGGGTGTTCTTCCACCATTTTTAATATTAGCAGCTGTACGTGCAATTGCTCCCGTTGCAGGAATTCCTCCAAAGATTGATGAAAAAATATTTCCAGCACCTTGTGCTATAAGTTCCATATTCGATCGGTGATTACCATTTATCATTCCATCGGAGACAACAGCAGATAGAAGCGATTCTATAGCTCCAAGCATTGCGATTGTAAAGGCAGGAACAATTAATTGTTGAATTACAGCAAATGTTATATGAGGAACCATTGGTAAAGGCAAAGCAGAAGGTATACTTCCAAATTTTGATTCAATAGTTTCAACTGGCAAATGGAGAAATTGTACAAGCATTGTTGAAACAATAACAGCGATAAGTGATCCAGGAATTTTCGTTGTAATTTTCTTAAAATATATTGACAACAACATAGTAGATACTGCAATGCCGATTGCCCATGGATTTACTGTCGAAAAATTTTTAAAATACATTATCCATTTTTCAACAAAATCGGCAGGAACCGTTCCCATTTTTAGTCCGAATAGATCTTTAACTTGTGATGAAAATATAAGGATTGCAATACCACTTGTAAATCCAACAACTAAAGGATGTGGAATGAATTTAATAACCGAACCTAATCGTGCAAAGCCCATTATCATTAACATTACGCCAGCTATAAAAGTCGAAATAATTAATCCATCAACTCCATATTTCTGAACTATGCCATACACAATTACAATAAAAGCTCCCGTTGGACCGCTAACATTAACTCTACTTCCACCAAGAACGGCAATTACAAAACCTGCAATAATTGCAGTAATCAAACCTTTTTCGGGTGGAACACCCGATGCAATAGCAAAGGCAATAGCAAGTGGTAGTGCTATAATTCCAACAATAATTCCAGCCTGTAAATCGCCAGAGAATTGTTTTTTTGTGTAGCCATCTTTAATGATGGAGAAGAGTTTGGGGACAAATTGAATATTCATAATCGTTTCTTAATTTCAAGTCAAAATTACTGTATCGAACATAATATCAAAACTATTTAGGACTTCAGTTGTGATTTTTTGTGAACAGTTGTTCAAATTACATTCTCAATTGTTTTGCCACATCCCACAAAACAATTCCTGCCGAAACCGAAATATTTAACGAATGTTTGCTGCCCCATTGCGGAATTTCAATACTTCCATCGCAAAGTGAAATCACTTCTTGATCGACTCCATCCACCTCGTGACCGAAAATAAGTGCATATTTTTCTTTTGTATCGACTGTAAAATCGGGTAACAAAATACTTCCTTCGGTTTGTTCTACAGCGAAGATTTTATAGCCATTTCTGCGTAATTCTTCGATTGCTGAAATCGTTTTTTCGAAATATTTCCACGAAACAGTAAATTCACCACCAAGTGCCGATTTATGAATTTCAGAATTAGGAGGTGTAGCTGTAATTCCGCATAAACAAACACCTTCGACAAGAAAAGCATCGGATGTGCGGAAAACCGAACCAATATTTAATGCAGAGCGAACATTGTCTAACACAACAATGATGGGTAATTTTTGAGCATTTTTAAATTCCTCGATGGAAATTCGGCCCAATTCTTCGTTTCTTAATTTTCGCATAATAAAATGATAGCGACTTAAATAATTAGTTTAAAAAGTATTATTTTTGGCGCGTTAATATTGTAAACTATTTTTAAATATACAGATGGAAAATATCTCTTTAAAAATCGACAAAATTTATGATTTTGTTTCGAAAGATGCAGTTGCAGCTTTCAAAAGTAAAGCTGAAGAAAGCAATGCTAAGCTTCATAACAAATCATGCAAAGGTAACGATTTTCTTGGTTGGTTGAATTTACCTTCAACAATATCGAAAGCAGAATTAAGCGACCTAGATGCATCGGCTAAATCGTTAGCATCGAAATCAGAAATCGTTGTAGTTGTTGGTATTGGTGGTTCTTACCTAGGCGCAAAAAGTGTGATCGATGGATTATCGAACAACTTCCCACATTTAATGCAAGAACAAGGCAAACCAGTAGTTTTATTTGCAGGTCAAAATCTTTGCGAAGATTATACTGCAGACTTACTTGCTCTTTTAGACAAAAAAGAATATAGCATTATTGTTATTTCTAAATCGGGAACAACAACAGAACCTGCTGTAGCTTTCCGTCTTTTAAAACAACATATCGAAGCAAAATACGGCAAAGCAAATGCTAAAGATCGTATTGTTGCAATTACCGATGCTAGCAAAGGTGCTTTACGTAAATTAGCAACACAAGAAGGTTACAAAACATTTATCATTCCTGATGATGTTGGTGGACGTTTCTCGGTTTTAACTCCTGTTGGATTATTGCCAATTGCTGCTGCAGGTTTCGATATTACAAAATTAGTTGAAGGTGCAATTTCTATGGAAAAAGCAACGGGTGTTGATGTTCCATTCGAACAAAACATTTCGGCTCAATATGCTGCTGCTCGAAACGCTTTATATGGTAAAGGTAAAATCACCGAAATATTGGTAAATTATTCTCCACGCTTACATTACTTTGCAGAATGGTGGAAACAACTTTATGGCGAAAGCGAAGGAAAAGAAGGAAAAGGTATTTTCCCTGCTAGCGTTGACTTTACAAGCGATTTACACTCAATGGGACAATATATTCAAGAAGGTGGTCGTCATATTTTCGAAACAGTACTTTCTATTAAATCGCCTAAGAACAATGTAAAAGTTCCAGTAGATGCTGATAATCTTGACAGTCTTAACTTTATAGCAGGTAAACGTGTTGATGAAGTTAACAAAATGGCTGAACTTGGAACTCTTTTAGCTCACGTTGATGGTGGTGTACCGAATATGATGATTGAAGTTCCACAAATGAACGAATTCTATGTTGGACAGTTAATTTACTTCTTCGAAAAAGCTTGTGGTATTAGTGGAAGTCTTTTAGAAGTAAATCCTTACGATCAACCAGGTGTTGAAGCATATAAAAACAATATGTTTGCTTTACTTGGAAAACCAGGTTACGAAGAACAAACAAAGAAAATTCAAGAAAGAATAAAATAATTACTTTTATAATAAAACATTACAAACCCCGAGGTTACGCTTCGGGGTTTTGTATTTTTAACTAATCAACTTTTTAATGAATTTGGAATATAATCAACTTTTAATACTGATATGTTCTTCCAAAATTTATAACCCTTCTTTCAAAGAATTCATAAGAAATAAAAGCAACTAATACACTTAATACCAGAGAAAATATTGTTACCAATAAACTAGATATAGAATTAATTTGAGGTGATGACTTTAAAATAAGATAATGACATAGGCCTAGAATTAACATGTGGTACATATAAATTCCATATGAAATAACACCTATTCTTTGCAAATAAATATTTTCAAGAATATGATGTAACAATGTACGTTTATCTATTGCAATAATTACAATTATCAAAGCATAAAAAACAGCAAAATAGCTATTTAATATATAATAATTAATCGACAAAACACGAACACTAATCAACACATAAACAATCATATACAGAACAAGTATCCCTTTAAATATATTTTTATTCCTTAAATAGAATAATTGAAATTGATGATTTGAAACGAAAAGTGCGATAATAATTCCAATTAGTAAAGAATCGGCTCGACATTGAATTAAAGCAAACGATTCAATCCAATTTGAGGAAGTAATTCTAAAAACAAACGCTAAAATAAAAAACAGTAAAAAAAGCCAAATCATCTTACTTTTATTAAAGATGAAAACCAAAATCGGAAGAATTAAATAAAATTGTTCTTCAACAGCTAACGACCAAGTCGAAACCATACCATGCGAACCTAATGTTTCGAATTTTGCCATTAAAAAATTTTGTGTATAAGTGGCATAACTCCACAAAGGCAACGTATTTTCGAAAAGCCAAGGTATTTTGGTCTTTAATCCAGAAAAATATAATACAAGAAAGATGGTAAAATACAAATAATATAATGGGAAAATTCTACAAACACGACGAATGTAAAAGGTTTTAAAATAATTTTTCGAGTTCTTATTTTTCAATAAAATACGACCTAATAAAAATCCAGAAAGAACAAAAAACAAATCGACACCACTCCAACAATAACTTGAACTTAAAGTAATTATACGAAATGCAATAGCATTTTGAGTATGTATGAGATTATTAAAACAATGCCAATAAAGTACCATAAGTATAGCAACAGCTCTAAGACCATCATAAACGGGTTCTCTTTGTGGAGTATCGACTTGTCCATTCATTTTAAGACACAATTGATAAAATTCTTTTGCTTTTCAAATTAAATAGAGTTAAGGCAATATAGTTCATTTTAACAGAAATTAAAACTTATATATCGTTAGTATTTAACTATAGATATCAATTTTACCGAAAGTCTAAAATCTTTAAGTTCAGATTTGATTATGTAAAAAAACACCATCTGTACTCAACCTTCACTAACGCACCTTGGTAAAAGGTTAATAAATTAAATTAAAGAACCTTATTAAACAATAAATGAGTAACATAAATCATCACTTACAAATAGAATATATTTATATTTTTTACTACGTTTGTAAAAAACAATAAAATCCATAATTATAGACAAGATATTTTTAAACTAACATTCGCATTACCCTCAATGATACTTAATTACATTTCATTTCTTTCAATATTCATTCTTGGAACTTTTTCAATAATTCTCTTCATTAAAAAATCGCCTGTAAAAAGAGCAAACAATTATTTAGCTATTCTTTTTCTTATTTTGTCGGCATGTATTTTCATTCTAAACTACGAGTGTCAGGCATATCAATTAATGTCTTACAAATTATTAAGTTGCTACATACCTTATGATGATTGTCTTTTTATCTTAATTGGCCCTTTCTTGTATTTGTATATAATGGAAATTTTTGGACGGAAACAAAAAATTTGGTCTTGGAAGGTTTTACTTCAATTTTCATTAATACTGCCTTCGTTAATAAGAACAATATTTTTTTTAATGCAAAGTCCAAATGAACGATACATCTTTTTTTCAAACAACTCGCATACCTTACGTTGGCATACTATTTTAATTATCAGTTTATTTTGGATTCAATTAACAAGCTATGTGATATATCTTTACACATTTGTCAAAAAACAGACTTCAAATTCTACTATAGCAAAAATCGAAAATATCGAATTAAATATGTCTTGGCTTAAAGAATTTCTTTTTGTAAATATTATTCTTTTATTCGCCTGCATTTTTGCTGGTTACTATCTCAACAACATGAAAATTATAGTTATAATTGGACTAATAATACTTAACGCTCAATTTGCATATTTCTTTTTCCTTTCCATTTGGCAAAATGGTGTATTTAAAGAACATACTATTGTAGCTGCCGAATATATTTATGTCGATTCGAATTCTAATAGTATTGATACATTGAAAGAAGAAGAAAAAACGGAGGAAACCAAACTATTGATATCGGAAGATCTTGCCGATAAATATATTGCAACTTTAATTAATGTAATGCTAACTCAAAAGCCGTATTTACAACAAAAATGCTCAGTACAAGATTTATCGAACATTTCTAATATACCAGTTCGCTTAGTATCTAATTGTATAAATTTTGTTTTAAAGAAAAATGCGAATGACTTTATTAACGAATTTAGAATAGAAGATGCAAAGAAAATGTTACATGATCGAAATTCAAATCTTACTATCGAAGCAATTGCAATAGAATGCGGTTTTGGAACAAAGAAAAGTTTTAACGCTGCTTTTAAAAAATATACAGATTTAACACCATCTGATTATAGAAAAAAACATCTTGACAAATAGACAAAAGCCTATGTTATTGATTTTATGCATTATGCATTATGTGTAAAATTGCGATTTTACACATATTTGGTCAAATCACCTATATATAATATTGTTATTTGACATATATTTGCAACGATTAATTAGACTCAATTTTTTAAAATTATATAATATGAAAAGGTTATTACTACTTTTAGGATGCACAATAAGTTCGGTTGTGCTGTTTGCAACAACATATACGTCAACAGGTAATGGTTTGTGGGGTCAAGGTACAGGAAATGTTTGGAGTGGAAACAATGCACCAACTAGTTTATCTGGTGGTGATCAAATTATTATTTCATCGAATAATACAATTACAGATGGTACATTGGGTAGTTTCCCTAGTCAAGCACATTTGGTGGTGAAAAATGGCGCTAGATTAACTATCACTACTACTGTAACTTTTAATGGCTCAACTATTATTGAAGTTGAAACAGGAGGAACTTTAGACTTTCAGGGTACCGTTCAATTTGGCACGAAAGCAGATATTACAATAGCGCAAGGAGGAACAATTAATATTGGAGGTGCTGCAACATTACTATCACAATCTTCAATAACAATAAATAATGCAGGTACATTTTACTTAAATTCTAATTTTAACATCGTACATTCAGATATTACCGTTGATGGTTCATTAATTGTAAATGGTAGTATAAGTAATTCGGGGTCTAGTTCAATTGCTGGTTCTGGATCAGTTTTAGTTGCAGGAACATCAAGTAGTGGAACTCTTGATATTTCAACATCAAATAAAGTAATCTTAAGTGCTAAAATTTGGACGGGAAATACTTCAACTGACTGGGCAACAGGCACAAACTGGGTTGGTACAGGTAGTAATGTTGCAATACCTGCTGTAGTTACTGGAAAGTATTATCCAACATTACCAGGTGGAACGTTTACTTATACAGGTGATATGACTATTTTAGGTGGTGCTGAAATTACAATAGCAGGTAACACAACAATAGCTGGCAATCTTACCATCGAAAGTAATACAAGTAGCGGAACTGGTTCTGTATATAGAAGTTCAGGTAGTTTAACTGTTACAGGAACAACAACAGTTAAGCAATATGTAACGTCTGGAAGATATTGGTATATAACAAACCCAGTAATTGGAGCGAGTTTAGATGTTAATGGAGCTCAATCATGGACTTGGAGTGAAACAGCTCAAAAATATAATAGCGGTCCATCAACAACCTTAGGACAAGGATTTGTAGTAAAACCAAGTACTGATGGTCAAATATCGTTTATTGGAAATACTACAAACACATTAAATTTTGGAACAGTAAGTCCTGCTATAACAAATACAGCAGGAACATATTCGGGTTATTCTCTTATTGGTAATCCATTCCCTTCTTATTTAGATTGGTCACTAGTTTATTCTGCTAATAATGGAATAACATCAACTATAAGTTATAGTGTTAGTGGAAACTTTGCTACATATAATGCAAATGGAGGAAGTGTAACAAATGGTGCTTCACGATACATTCCGCCAATGCAAGCGATATGGATACATACACCATCTACGGGTGTTTTATCATTACCTTATTCAAATTGTGTTTCAAGACCAGCATCTGCTATAAAACTAAAATCGAATATTGAAGATAGCAGTAAATCAGTAAGACTTAGAGTTGCATCAGGTAAGTTTACCGACGAACATTTGTTAGTAATGAATTCACAAGCACAAGACAAATTTGATGCTTGGGATTCTGAAAAACGTTTTGCAGATGTTGATTCTTTCCCACAAATCTATAGTTTGGTTGATAGCAAAAAATTAATTATCAATGCAATGTCATCTCCCGATTCTGTTGGAGTAGTACCTGTATTCTTTACAACAAAATTTAAGGGAACTTTTAACATTGGAGCTCCAGAAATTACAGGACTTAGTGGCTATTCTATTACTTTATTCGATAGAGCTGTAAATAAAGCTATCGATTTAACAGACGTACCATCATATTCATTTACATCGGCTGTAACATCAGATTCAAATCGTTTTGAACTTCGTTTAAAAGCAAACGCAACAACAACCTTCAATAAAGAACGAGCTAAAAACAAATCAATTACTGTTTATGCTAATTCAGAATCAATTATAATAAATATTGATGGAACACTCGCTGATGATAATTCGGTTGTTGTTTATAATACTTTAGGTCAAGTTGTAGCTCAAACTGCAATTGTTTCAAACAAAACAGTTGTAACGGGTAACTTCGCAGCAGGTAGCTATTTTGTAAAAGTTAAAAAAGGCAATACCGTTATAACAAAAACAGTAGAAAAATTATAAAAACATATTTCAGACATGAAAAATCAATTGATAAAAAAAGCTATATTCCTTTTAGGAGCATTATTTTTAAGTGTTGCAGTATTTTCACAACCACCAAACCCTAGTGGTGGGGCTTCAGCACCACTAGATTCAAGTATCTTTTTACCATTAACATTGGCTGTAGGAATCATTGCTTTACTAGCTAAACGCAAAAAGAAAAATAAGGAGTAAACATTTTATGAAATTAATAGCTAAAAGCTATAATAAAGGGACTATACTTTTAAGTATAGTCCTTTTTATTGTTATAATAGATTCGATGTATAGAAATGTATTTATATCTCTTATATCATCTGTTTTTGAATCAAAATCTTTAGATTTCGATTTTATAAAAAACCTATTACAGCTTTACAGTAATGTAATATCTTACATCGCATTGTTTTTTATAAAAATATTCGATCATACAGTAAGCTTTAATAGTCAACAAAACATTTTACAATTCGAATATCACCAATATATTGTTTCAAATCA
>Ga0302292_1001451_pt1 | contig 15242 bp, 15 predicted proteins | sample III_Fen_N2_1_FD_194553 | JGI IMG/M metagenome (GOLD analysis project Ga0302292, IMG submission 194553) | Peat permafrost microbial communities from Stordalen Mire near Abisko, Sweden - III_Fen_N2_1 | ecosystem: Environmental > Terrestrial > Soil > Wetlands > Permafrost | place: Sweden: Abisko...
CTTTTTATATAACATTTTTTAGCACCAAATTTTTACCTGAAATATTTAAAAATAATCCCTTTACTTATTATTGGAATTTTATTTTATATTGTCCAAATGGCAGAGTGTCTTCATCTATTGGTTTTACTAAATATATGTCTTGTGTTGTATTTAAGAAGGGTAATGCAAAAATTATTAGAAAAGGTAAAGATATATTTGTGGATACTCCGGGTTCTATGATTGAGCCAGATGAAGGTTTTATCAATCATCCAACTCCAAAACCTAAAACTTTTATAAAAGAAATGCTAGCTATGTTTTCTAAAGAAAATGATGTAGTTCTAGACCCATTTATAGGAAGTGGTAGCGTGGCTGTGGCTTGCAAACAAACAGACAGAAATTATATAGGTTTTGAAATAGATAAAAATTATAGTAAACTTGCTAATGAGAGGGTTAAAAAATTTTAAATATGCAAAATAAAAAGGAAATTTTAGGTCAATTTTTTACAAAAACTGAAATCGTGGATAAATTACTTGATTTACTTTTCATATATAAAAAATATAACAAAAATATATCTATTATGGAACCTTCCTTTGGAACTGGTAATTTTATAACGAAATTAAATAAAAAAGGTTTTAAAAATATAACAGGATACGAAATAGATAATGAATTTACAGAAAATCCAACCAATTTCTTTGATGTCCCTGTAAAAAGTAAATTTGATCTTATAGTTGGCAATCCTCCTTTTACAAAATATAATTTAAAAGATAGTTATTATTATGCTTCAAAATATAAAAAGTCAAAAATAAAACCAGAAGAATATTTAGATTATTCAGAAATTAAATCTGATAAACAAAGGATCGAAAATATTTTTATTTTAAAATCACTAAAACAGCTTAAAAACAAAAACTCTTCTATTGGTTTTGTTTTACCAATTTCATTTTTTATAAAAAATAAAAATACATCTGTAAAAAATAAAATTAAAGAGATGTTCTCAACAATAATAGTGTACCAAAATGATAAAGTATGGTTTGATAGGAATATACCATGTTGTTTTGCAATATTTACCAACACAGAAACATTTAAGAATAAAATTATTGTTATATATGAAAATGGTAAGAAAAATGAAGATGTTTTTGATATTTCAAACATAAATGAAGAACTTATCCCTCAAGTGATATTTCACAAGAATCATGGGCTTATTAATAATGAAAAAGGGGTTCCACTCCGAGATTATTTTAGTCTTAATAATATTAAGGCCAAAAAATCATTTAAAAATAATAATATATCTGCTAAAAATATATTAGAGAAAAATAAAATACCAAAAGGATATAAGATTTCTGATTATAAAATTGCTGTTGTTAGAGTTGGTAATTCTAGTGTTGGTAAATGTGGTTTGATAAACATAAAAGACGATATTCTTAATGATATGTTTTATATATTTGATTTTAAGGATGAATATAATGAAAACAAAGAAATTAAAGAAAGAATTTGTTTCAATATAAATTCCAAAATAGATTATTTTAGAAATATTACTTGCCGTGTTGGGAGTAAATCTATTAAAAAAGAGAATATCTACGATTTTAAAGTTGAGGTTTAATTATTTAATATTTTTTTATTAAATTTGTTTTAATAAAACTTTTAAAATTTCTTTAATATCAAAATTATGTCTTTTAGAACACATAGCAAATATTTTTACTAGATCAAATAACACACTTATATTTTTATCACAAATAATATAAGTTAGCTCGTCTGTATTGATGGAAGGTCTACCAAGTAAAACCTCAAAGTTTGTAAAAGATGTTATTGGTATACAGAAATAAACCATTGGTTGAGTACCAGATGCATTTTGTTGTTGTTTAATATGTATTTCAACTTGTGTATTATCTGTCGTTTCTATCATAAAAAATGCAGGTAATTTTATACTTGTTTCTTCAAATAAAACATCATTTATTTTAATTTTTTTAGGGGTTTCAACTTCAATCTTTCTTTCATCAATAAAATTAGAATAATTTTCTATTTCTTTTAATAGGTTAGATATTTTATTTTTTGGTATTAAATTAATTTTAATAGCATCATATAATAATTCAGATAATTCATAAGGGTATTTTTCTTTTTTATTATCTCCTATAAATGAGAAACTCTTTAATTTGGTTTCTTTTTTCCCAGATTTTACATCTGAAACAATAGCATCATAACCAAGTTGCCATTCTAAATAAATTGTTTTATTAAAATCTTTAGTTCTAGTTGCGAAAATTTCTCCAAAATCAAGATTAGTTTTTCTTGTTTTAAATTGAAATTTTCCTGCGTTAGTAGCTCTTATTTTTATTATTATTTGATTCTTTTCTATTTGGTAGTTCATTTGATTTTTATTTAATGAAATAATTAATATCTTTTTTATAAAGTTTTGCAAATTCTTTCAACTGTAATACATCAAAACGTCTTTGTCCGGATTCTATTTTAGAAAGGTAGGATTGTGTCCTGTTTAATTTTTTAGCTACTTCAACTTGCCCTAACCCAGCTTCAAAACGCGCTTTTTTAAGACGCTCAACAATTAAACTGTGTTCTTTTGTATATATTACTCTAGGCATTACTTATATAGTATAATATTCCATTGTGTAATATTCCAAATTGCCATATTTATATAAAATACACAACTTTGATTTTGTAGATAAATATGATTTAAAAGGTTTATGAAATATAAGGATGTAGTATAATGAATCCATGCCAACAGAAAAATTAGAGAAATCATATTTAAGAGAAATCTTTAATGGAGAATTAGTTTATAAAATAATTTATTAACCCAATTAACCAACATGCCACAAACAAAAAAAGGTAAAAAAATAGAAAGTGCAATGGAGAAAGAATACGGAACAGAACAAGGAAAGAGAATATATTACGCTTCCATCGTTAAAGGAAGGATTAAAGGCGTTGAAGGCAAGGACGGGAAAGGAACGCTTGCCAAGGCTAAGAAAACTTATAAAAAAGAGCATTCTCTCTAATTTGTATTACAAAATATACCTAGCAAGAACGGTTTTTGTTAGCTTATGAAAAATCGGTATTTATTGATATAATTTGAATATGGAATTAAAAGATAAAATAGTTGTAATAACTGGTGGAAGTCAGGGGTTTGGTAAAGAACTTGCTAAATCATTTATAAATAATGGGTCTAAGGTTATTATTTCTAGTCACGAAAAAGAAAGTCTAGAATTAACTGCTAGTGAACTATCTACTGATAGCTTTATTGCGGATGTGACTTCAATTGAAAATATTAAAAAACTTGGCGAGTATATTATTCAAAAATATGGAAAGATAGATATTTGGATTAATAATGCTGGAATTCAAATTGCTCCAAGCTTAGTTGAAGAAGTAAATATTGAAAAATTACACTATTTATTTGATGTAAACTTTTTTGGATATTTCTATGGATGTCAGATTGCTCTCGTTCAAATGAAAAAGCAAAGTAATGGAGTAATAATAAATATCAATTCAACTGCTGGGCTTGATGGTAAGTCAGGAATATCGGCTTATTCTTCTTCTAAATTTGCGATTAAAGGACTAACTGAATCAATAAGAAAAGAAGTTAAAGATTTGAATATACAAGTATATGGTATATTCCCTGGTGGAATGCAAACTGATATTTATAAAGAAAAATACCCAGAAGATTTAAAAGAATATATGGAAGTTGATACTGTTGTAGAAAAAGTTATGAATAATCTCAAATCAGATAACCCTGAAATAGATTTCTTAATTAAAAGACCAGCAAAATAACTATAATTCCATTCTATATCACTCTTATAAAAACCTTAATTTATTAAGGTTTTTTTGATTTATACACAGGTCTGCTTGTTTGCCATATATTTTCATTGTATAATATACACAAGTTCATTTATAAATACCTTTCTCTATTGTCACCCACAAATTTAGGGTTTTATTATTAAGAGAAAAGTTATACATTAAATATTTAGTTCGTTATTATTTGTATTCATTATTAAAAGATACAAATATGTTCCTTGTGCTAAAAGCCAAAAGGCCTAGGAGCCGCTTCTCAAATTTTGAGGGTCGACTCTTAGGCCTTTTTTAATTCTTAAAAAAATAATTAAAAATCCACGACTCAAGTCGTGGATTTTTAATTTAAATTATTTCTTTTTTTTAGCTACTACCTTTTTCTTTGGTTTAGCATCTTTCATCATTGTCTTCCAATGCTTCTTTACTTCTCCAACTACAACTTCTAAATCTTTTGGATCTACTTTCTGTATTTTTGAATATTTAGCTGAAACCTCATCTATAATCTTGTGATATACAGGCTCTGTTATTTCTTTTGCTTCTTCTAGTTTCTCTATTATTTCACCCTTCATTTTAATAGCCCAGCCTTTTATAGCTTTCTTATTCTTCTTTGCATCTGGACCAAACATTATATAAGCTGCAGCTCCTAATGCTGCTACTGTCGCACCAATACCCACCATTTCCCCACCACTCAAACCTTTTTTAACTGTTTTTGTTACCATATATTTTAATTTAAATTAATTAATAATTATTTCTTACCCTTTTTCTTTTTTCCAAAAAAGAATTTAAAAAGAAAACTTTCTTTAATACTATCTCCCACTTCTTCCATTGAAGAAGTTGCCCCATCGACCGTTTCCTTAAGTCTCTCTGAAATATGAGAAAAATTTCTCATTATCTTTATTAGATAAACACCAATGATAATAAAAATAACTGTAACTAAAATTACAGAAATAGAACTAATAAAGAAAAAAATATCTGCTTTCAAAATTGTTTCCATACACTCATTATAGCAACAAATGAGAAGCATGCGCAAATGAGTACCAATTCATTTGCATAATGTTCGAATGCCGTTGCTATATGGTAATCCATATAAACTTTTTTTACTTAGAAGACAAAGAAGATAGAATAAACTGTTCAAGACTTATAGAAAAATCACATTCCCCTCTATGAGCCTTATGATACAAAGATACAATAGAGCTTGATTGGCGTTTCAATTCTTCTTTACTAAAAACCCGAGATGAAGAAAGAATTAAACTCTTTATCTTCCAAAAAAGAACTCCTGCAATAGCTTCTGGTTCAATTCCCTCATCTAGACCCTTACGAAATAAAACCCAAGTGAGAATCTTGTCACGATTCGCAAATGCATCTGTAATAGAAAAAACGTTAAATTTTTGACTTGGTATTGTCTTTTTATCTTCAAAACTTTTTATCTCTCCGTATTTTTTATATTTCTTTTGGTCTGCTGCAGACATCTTGTCTTCTTTAAAAACAAAAATCGTTTCTGATTCTTTTAAAGACATTAATTCTTTCTCTCCAAAAGTTATTCTCTCTCCACTCAAAACATTCTCTAATATAATAACTGGTGAAACGTTGAAAAGGTTTGTATTGTTTGAATAACTCATTATCAAACCTTTATCTATATCATTATCTCTAAATAAAAAGTTCTCACGATTCTCTGTGAGCTCTTTTATATAAAGACTCTTATTCTTTATATCATTCCCTAATAAAATATAAATCATAACCAGTTTTTAACCTTCTTTTTATAATCCAAAAATATCTTTCCGTATCTTTCAGCTAAAATAGAATCCTGACTTTTTATAAAAATTAATTTTGAAATAAAATAAACTATTAAAACAAAAAGGATTGAGAAAAATGAATTAATCATAAGTCCAAAACCTAAGATTGTAAGTGTTAATCCAAAATTTGTAGGATTTCTAGTGTATTTATATGGTCCTGTATAAAAGAAACTCATATCTCTTTTCATTGGATCTATTTTACTTGTTCTTCTGGAAGTCGCCTGAGACCAATAAATTATCATCGTGCCGATAAGGATTAAGATAACACCTACATCCTGATATATCACTCCTTTAAATTTAATAAAAGTAAATATGTTATCACAAATAACCCCCAAAACAACAGATCCAAAAAAGATTGCATAATCTTCCGAAAGAAGAACGTGGACTATCCCAGGGATCCGATACCTTCTTTTATTTAAATTTTTATGCTTTTTAACCATACTACATATTAATCCTATCACAGCTATAAAATTATGCCACTATTTTAGCTCTCCCCAATTCACTCCAGAGTATACTGAAACAGCAAGAGGAACAGGGTTCATATCTTTAATAAACTCAAAAGGAATAGCTTCTACCATCATTTTCTCTATAATTTCCTTGGCAATTTCTAACTTCTCTTTCTTAATCTCATATACTAACTCATCATGAACTTGCAGGACCATCCTAGCATCTTTTGTTAACCCATTCTTCTCTATTTCATCTTCTACTTTTTTCATACCTATCTTGATAATATCGGCTGTCGCTGTTCCTTGGATAGGAGCATTGGTCGCCATTCTCTCAGCCATCGCTTTCATAAAAGGTAATGGTGAATTGATGGCTCTAAAATATCTTTTCCTTCCAAAAAGTGTTCTGGTGTATTTATGTTCCCTTGCAAATATTTTAATACTTTCTAAATATCCTGCAATACTTGGAAACTGATTGAAATAATTATCATAAAATATTTGTGCATCTTTCCTGTTAGTTCCTAAATTCTGGCTGAGAGCGGTCACACCCATACCATAAAGTATTCCAAAGTTTATAACCTTGGCTCTTCTTCGCATATCAGCTGTGACATCTTCTTTTTTTACTCCAAAGACTTTCATAGCGACAGCATTGTGAATATCTTTCCCTTCTTGAAAAGTTTCTATAAAATAAGAATCTTGTGAGAGTAGTGCTGCAATACGTAATTCTATCTGTGAATAATCAAAAGAAACAAGTAGATATCCTTCATCTGCAATAAAAGCATTCCTTATCTTTTTCCCTCGTTCGGTTTTAGTCGGAATATTTTGTAAATTTGGATTATTTGAAGCGAACCTCCCTGTCGTGGTTCCATATTGTAAAAATTTTGCATGAAGTCTGCCATCACTACCTATAGCATTGGGAATTGTATCAATATAAGTAGAAAGTAATTTTTGTAATTCTCTATGCTCTAGTATTTTATCTACTATCGGGTGAAGAGTGCGAAGCTTTTCAAGTTCACTTTCTTTTGTTGACCGAGCTCCACCACTCGTCTTCTTCATTTTTAATCCTAAAGATTTGCCGTCTACTTCCCCTATTTTAATTTCATCAAAAAGAATCTCTCCTAACTGTTTCGGCGAATTAATATTAAATTCTCTACCTGCATACCCCCATATTTCTTTCTCTAGTTTCTCTAAATCTAAATGATATTCTTTGGAAAGTTTATTCAGATAATCTATATCTATTTTTATACCTATCTTTTCCATCTTGTTTATTATAGGGATAATAGGTATTTCAATTTCTCTATATACATAATCTAAATCTTCTTTCTTTATATCTTCCTCCATCTTTTTTAAAGCTTCGTCTAAAGAATGACTATTTTTATAGTCTAAAACATCTTCTAAACTAGGGTTTGTTTTCTCTGAATCTAAAAGCCACAAAGCAATTTTGGCTTTTTCTAAATCCTTGTTCCCCTGCAAAGGGGGGCTGTCGCTTGCGACTGAGGGGTCTGACCCCCTCTGTCCTACGGGCATCTTCCCCTTCACAGGAGAAGAAGAATCTAATATCCTCAAAAATCTACTCTGTAAACTTTTAAATTCCATTTCTTTAAAAAATGAATTCACTTTATCAGGGTCAACAACTTCTCTCCAAGTATTAACCGCTAATTTAAAATTGATTGGAGCATCTCGTCGAATAGTCGCTAATGTTTTTGAAAAAATTGCTTCATCCTCACCATTTTTTAAAAGATCAAAAACTCTTTCTGTCACACCTAAAGTTTTTAAATTCTCGGGTTTAGATTTGATATCTTTATACATTTTTTCAATACTTCCATATTTAGATATTAAAGTTGTAGCTGTTTTTTCGCCTATTCCTTTAATTCCTATAATATTGTCAGATGGGTCTCCACGTAAACCTTTATAATCTGGAAGATATATAGGATCAAAACCAAAACGCTCTCGCACTTTCTCTTCATTGTATAAAATAGTGTCATTAATTCCTTTTTTCAAAGTATAAACTTGCACGTGTTTACCTTCTACCAACTGCAAAGTATCCATATCACCCGAAGCTATAATTATTTCTAAATCTTTTATATTTTTAACTTCCTCCGCTATCGTTCCCAATAGATCATCAGCTTCAAATCCTTCACATTCATACATAGGAATAGAAAGTGCTGTAAAAAATTCTCTGGAACGAATAAGCTGAACTACAAGCGCATCATCGGTCTTTGCTCTCCCCGCTTTATAATCATCATAAGCAATATGCCTGAAAGTCTTCTTTGGCAAATCATAACAAGCGACAATATAGTCTGGATTGAGCTCGGATATAATTTTAAAAAGCATTGTGGCAAGTCCATATATAGCTCCAGTAGGCTCTCCACGAGAGTTCATAAATTCAGGTAGAGCATGATAAGCACGATGAATTATCGCATGAGTATCAAGCAAAACAAGCTTTTTAGTATTATTTATTTTCTTTACCATAATCTAATTATAGCAGAATTTAATGCTTCTGGTTGTCTCGTTTTTATGTTCTAAAATTATCTTAATAGTATCTGTCGGCAAGCAATCTTCTACATTGTTGGGCCATTCAATAATGATAAGATTCTCTTTATTCTTGAGTATTTCTTTAAATCCTAAATGGTTTAATTCTTGTCCATTTTTTAATCTATAAGCATCTATATGTATTAGATTTTTAAAAATTTTATTTTTAGTTTTATAAATCTTCATAATAACAAAAGTCGGAGAAACAACATTGTTTTCTACGCCTAAATCTTTAGCTAACTCTTTTGTTATCGTCGTCTTCCCTACACCTAGATCGCCATAAAAAGCTACAACACTCGCATTTTTTTTAATTTTCTTTTGGGCTACTTTTAGAATATCAGTAGCTACTTTTTTTATATCATTTAAGGTTAATATCTTTTCCATATTTATATCATAACATAAATGCCCCGCAGACGAAGTCTGCGGGGCATTTATTTCGTTTTATTAATGTGTTACTGAATTACTATTACCTTGAGATCGTCCTCCAAATGATCGAGCAACTAATACTATAACCATTATAGCTAGAAGTATTAACAACCAACCAATAAGACCAACTGAAAGTAATCCTCCAAAGAATGCTGATGCTCCTAGTGTAGAAGAATCTCCTGCAACACTTGCATCTCCATTTGGAACATTGATAGCATAAGCCATGGCATTCTCTTGAGCTCCTTTTGTGTTTGTATATACAAGGATAGCTGTTGTCACAATTTGAGAATTGTTTTGTGGAATACTATCTACTTTAGCTTGTAAATATATAACACCATCATTACCAGCATCTAGATCTTCAACTGGAGCTGAAAGAGTATGAGTATCTACAGCATAGGTTCCACGAGAAGAATTTACAAGCGTCATGTTTGTTGGTATTACAACTTGAATCATTGGATTTATGAGTTTGGTTTTGCCAACATTTTTATAACTTACAATATAGTCTACAGTATCACCTTCTTTTATAGTTTGATATTTATTAGTTATACTTAACAATATTGGAGATTCTGTTCCAACAACAGTTGTTCCTTGAACAACGACTGTTTTTGTTATTACTGTATCTCCTAATGTTTTAAACACTTCTATACTTCCTTTTGAAATTCCAGTTGCATTTTCTCCTACAGCTTGGAAATAATATATCGTATCGGGAGTAAGTCCTGTTAGAGAATCACTAAAGTAACCATTTCCACTTGTAGTTTTTGGTGTAGTTTTTGAACCAAGAGCTACTGTTGTTCCATAATTAAAATAAACATTTGAGTTATAGAAAGTTGAATTTGTAATATAACCATTTGCTTGTGCATCTGTTTTTGTAACATTTGTAGCTACAGTTGTAACAACATTTTTATTTAAAGAAACATTATATATACAAGAATTGTAAGCTAAATAATTACTTGCAGAAGTATCTGTACATCTTTTTTGATTGTAAACACAAGAACTGTAAGCTAGATAGTTACTTGCAGAAGTATCTGTACATCTTGTCTGGTTGTAAACACATGAACTATAAGCTAAGTAATTACTTGCAGAAGTATCTGTACATCTAGTTTGATTATAGTTATAAGTACAAGAACTGTAACTTAGATAGTTATTTGCTGAAGAATCTGTACATCTTGTTTGATTATAAACACAAGAACTGTAACTACCATAATTACTTGCATATGAATCAGTACATTGAACTTGGTTGTATGTACAATACCCATAACTACCATAATTATTTGCAGATCCATCTGTACATCTTTGTTGATAATATTCACAAGGTAAAGACTGTCCATAGTTAGTTGCATTATAATCCTGACAAATTCTCAAAGGATACACACATGGTAATGGTTGAGCATAATTACTTGCATTGTAATCTTTACAAATTTGGACTGGATATATACATGGTAATTGATACCCGTAATTAGAGGCACCTTGATCACGACAAACTCGAACTGGAACTGGACCATGCGCAGAAGCACTTTGATTCCCTATTAAAAGAAAAGCAAAAGTTAAAATTCCGACTACTATTATTTTTTTCATATATTTTTTCATTTTATTGATAAAATTTGTTGCATTTCGTCCTTTCTATTTTGCAACTTTATTTGATAATTTTATTACTGTATTATATCACAACTGACAAAATATGTCAATATCTATAATTGTGACCTCATTTAAGCTTAATTTACAATTTTAAACCTTCAACGTCAACCGTTAAAGACTTAAATATGTGGTGAAGCTTTTAAAAATTAAAAGCTTCACCTCACTTAAATATTTTAACCCACAACTTTTATAGTTTCTGTTTAATTAAAAACAGGAATAACTTTAAGTTGATTTAAAAAGAACAAAATAAATTTAGCGTGATCTGCCACGAGAGGAACTCCCTGCATGACCCGCATTACCAGAACCAGAGTAAGATTGTTGATGTTGCGGAGCAGAAGAATAACCTCCTCCTCCATGATTGCCACTATATGATGTTGGTCGTTGAGCAGAAAAATTTCTTGCGTAACTACTACTATATTGTGGCCGAGAAGAAACCTGAGACTGGCTACGAAACGTCTGGTGAGAGACATAAGAAGATCTTCCACTACTACCACCAGCATTGTTTGCTGGGTTTGTTGTAGCATTGTCACCCCTACCTCCAGAACCTGAACCTGAACCTGAACCTGAACCGTTATCACCACGACCACCGGGACCGGTAGCATGTGGTGTGTTCTGTGCAGGTCTGCCACTAGGACCAGTGGCATGGTTATTACCACTTCGTCCACCGGGACCGGTTGCATGTGGTTGAGACTGAGAAAGCCTTCTTCCACCATTATTATTAGACCTTCTTTCCGCACAAGCATAGTGCGAATTGTTTTGGTAGCTTCTAATATTTGCTACCTGAAAAGGTCTCCCATACTGACGACAATTTCCTATATAGAAAATCGGTGTTACCCAATATTCTGGAGCATAGTAATTGTCATCAATATCTTCACTAGTTCTCCTGTAAGAAGAAATGGTTTCTTCCACAAACACCTTTTTAATTGTGTCTGTTTTAAATTTAGAAATTACAGGACTCAAAGCATGTGCAGGTTCTGACTTAAATGTTGGTGGAGTAATAAAAATGTAGCTTCCTTGAGGGTTACCACACTTTCTTTTCAAAACAGCATACCCCTTCCAAACTAAAAACTTTAAATCTTTACCTGAATAATTAGGAACATATTCTATCGTTCCATTTTTACTCCAATAAAAATTTTTAGAATTTTTCAGGTCGTCTCCCCAGATAACTTCATCTGATTGTTCAATCTTCTCTGGTAAATTAGAGAAAGTAATCGTTTGATCCACTTCTCTATAACATTGCCAAATAAGATTTACCCACTCTTGTGGGTGTAGCACCTGATATTTTTCCCCGTTGGGAAACTGATACCAGATACCGGGTTTGATATCCCCGGAATTTATTTTTTTAACGACGTCGGAATACTCTTTTGACGTCGGCTCGTATTGAGTGTTATTCCAACGGAACCACCCACCCAATTGAGCATTTGCAACTTGCGAGCCAATAGCTACTGACAAAATTGCCAAAAACAAACCTAACTTACTCATAATTATTCAATTTTTATTTGTGATTGTTATATATATCACCCAAAAATGAGTAACATATATAACAATCACAAATTTCTCATTCAAGCAAATGATAGCATATTTTAACACTATTGTCAAGCACAACAAATACTCCTTTTTAAGTTATACTGTTACATATGACAATTACATTTGATGATGATAAACAAAATAAAAGTTACGCTGATTTAAGAAAACAGGAAGAAGAAGATCTCATAGATACTCTAGCAGAGACTAAATATGGAGTTCCTCCTATACACCTCTCTGTCATTCCTATAGATAATGATGCTCTTCGAACAATAGATGAAAAAGAAGCGAGAGAGCTTGAAGTCGCTCCTTTCAAACTTCTCGGTAAGGATATCCACGTCGCTGTCCATTCACCTCAACCAGATAAACTAGAAAATTTAAAAAAATATTTTGGTGATCGTGAATATATCCCCCATTTTTATATGGCGTCTCGTTTTAGTTTAGAAAAAGCTTGGGATAGATATAAAGAAATTTCTTATGCTTCAGAATCAAAAGCTGGAGGTATCTCAATCTCTGGAGATGTTTTGAAAAAGATAATGGTGAATATTAAAAATATTGAAGATATTAAAAAAGCCATAGAAAATATTGAAAAAGATAATATTCATACAACTTCTCATATACTAGAAATCGCTATTGCCGGAGCTATCGCTATCAATGCTTCTGATATACACTTTGAACCAGAAGAAAATACTGTCCGACTTCGTTTTCGTTTAGATGGAATCCTTCATGAAGTTATGGAAATACCACCAGCTGCTCATAAATTTATAAATTCTCGTATCAAACTTATTTCTGGTCTTAAAATCACAGCGAACTCTATCGCTCAAGATGGACGATTCAGTATCTGGCTTGATCAAGATGAAATCTCTCTTCGTGTCTCTCTTATCCCTGGAGCTTATGGTGAATCTATCGTGATGCGTATTTTAAATCCTAAATCTATCAGAGTAAAACTTGAAGATATGGGTATAGATCCAAAACTTTATGAAATATTTATGAGAGAAATCAAAAAACCAAACGGAATGATCCTCCTTACAGGTCCGACTGGTTCTGGTAAAACGACAACTCTCTACTCTTTCTTACAAAAAATATATTCTTCTGAAATTAAAATAATTACTATTGAAGACCCAATAGAATATCATTTACCTGGAATTACCCAAACTCAAACAGATGATGAGAAGGGTTATACTTTCTTAGAAGGATTACGTTCATCTCTCCGTCAAGATCCAGATGTCATAATGGTAGGAGAAATCCGTGATGGTGAGACAGCCAAGATCGCCGTGGAAGCAGCTTTGACTGGTCACTTGGTCTTCTCTACTCTTCACACGAACAATGCTGCTGGAGTTATTCCTCGTCTTATAGATCTAGATGTAAATCCTAAAATATTGGTCTCTGCACTTTCACTTTCTATTGCTCAGCGTCTTGTCAGGAGACTTTGTGTTCATTGTAAAAAAGAAAGAGAAATAACAACAGAAGAAATGGCTCTAATAAATTCTATGATAGAAAAAATGAAATCTTATGGTAAAGATATACTTCAATATGGAATAGATACAGCAAACCCATTTAAATTTTATGCACCAGTTGGTTGTCTAGAATGTAATAACACCGGATACAAAGGACAAATAGGAATATTTGAAGCAATTTATAATAATGCTGAAATAGAAAATATAATTGTGACAAATCCAAGTGAAAGAGAAATTAAAGAAATTGCCAAGAAACAAGTTTCTCTAAGCATCCAACAAGATGGTCTTGTAAAAATATTGAAAGGAATAACTTCTTATGAAGAAGTTGCTAGCACGGTAGATTTCTATGAAGAATAATTTTCTTTTTTAGAAAATTAGCAACAAAAAAAACATAAATCTCTAAACAATCCTTTGAAAACATGCATTAACAAAGTAATATAAGATTACAGGATAGCCCCAGTAAATATAAATATAAACCAAGACGTCCTATGCACAGATATAGAGCACGGGGCCGATTGCTTAGAGATTTATGTTCTCTTCGCACAAAAATGCTATAATTAAAATGTATTAAATAACTAAAAAGAGTATAGCATAATAAGAAAATAATGTCAAGTATAAATAAAACAAATAAAGATGAGGGGTTTCTAGACCAAACACTACGTCCAGAAATCTGGGATGATTATATTGGCCAAGAAAACATAAAAGCCAACCTTAAAATCCTTTTACAAGCAGCCGAAGAACGCTCTCACCCAGCTGAACACATCCTTTTCTATGGACCTCCAGGCCTTGGTAAAACCACTTTGGCTCACCTTATAGCTAAAGAGACCAGTAGACAAATAAAAATCACCTCAGGCCCTGCTATAGAGAAGGTTGGGGACTTGGCTTCTATACTTACCAACCTTGCACCGGGAGATATTGTTTTTATAGATGAGATTCATCGTTTAAATAAAATGGTAGAAGAAATACTTTACCCAGCTATGGAGTCCGGTGTTTTGGATATTATTATTGGCAAAGGTCCATCTGCTCGCACTATCCAACTTGAACTTCCCCCATTTACTCTCATCGCCGCTACCACTCGTATAGCTCTCCTCTCTTCTCCTCTTCGTTCACGTTTCTCTGGTGGAGTTTTCCGACTTGAATTTTATACTCATGATGAAATTAAAAAAATTCTTTCTCGTTCAGCAAAAATATTAGGAATAGAACTAGACAACGAAGCATTAGATGAAATTGCTAAACGTGCTCGCTTTACTCCTAGAACTGCAAACTATCTTCTAAAGCGTTGTCGCGATTATGCTCAAGTTCACAAAACAAATCTTTCTAAAGAAGCAATTAAAAAAGCCCTAGCTTTACTTGAAATAGATGAGCTTGGACTTTCTTCTTCCGATAGACGTATACTAGATATTATAATTTCTAAATTCGGTGGTGGCCCAGTCGGATTGAAAACAATTGCTGCAGCAACAAGTGAAGAAGAGGCTACAATAGAAGAAGTGGTAGAACCATATCTAATTCAACTTGGACTTCTTGATAGAACAACAAGAGGAAGAATTGTAACAAAAAGAGGTTATGAACATTTAGGGTTTGATTTTATTGAAAAATGAAAATTTTAGCAATTGATCCAGGTTTTGAAAGAATAGGAATAGCAGTAATAGAAAAAACATTGAAAGCAA
>Ga0302292_1001452_pt1 | contig 15238 bp, 12 predicted proteins | sample III_Fen_N2_1_FD_194553 | JGI IMG/M metagenome (GOLD analysis project Ga0302292, IMG submission 194553) | Peat permafrost microbial communities from Stordalen Mire near Abisko, Sweden - III_Fen_N2_1 | ecosystem: Environmental > Terrestrial > Soil > Wetlands > Permafrost | place: Sweden: Abisko...
CAATGTGGGGAATTGCCACACCTACAAAAGCAATCGGTCCAGTGAAGGCAGTAATTCCACCCGCCAATAATCCTGTAGCCACTACGATCAAAAAGCGGGTCTGTACGATTGAAATGCCTAATCCACGGGCATAATTTTCACCCAGCAATAAACCATCAAGACGTTTTTGAAGGAGAAAAGCCATTCCTATTCCAATGATCACCACCGGCAGCAAAACCTGCATATAGTTCCACGTAACGGCACTCAGGCTACCGAAAGTCCACATCACAAAGAGTTTAATGGCATCCGGATTACTGAAATTCTGTAATACACTCACCAATGATCCGGCAATAGTACCAAACATCAATCCGACAATCAGGAGCGAAACTGCATTTTGCACTTTAAATGATACGCCCACCACCAAAACCAGCACCACCGAAGCGCCAATAATAGCTGCTGCAATCAAAGCCCACCCGCTGCTGACAAAAGCCACCGGCAGAATTGTTGAAGCCATCATCACCAAAGCGACACCCAGGCTTGCTCCCGAACTAACCCCCAGTATATACGGATCGGCCAGTGAATTGCGAAATAAAGTCTGCATCATCAATCCTGCTACTGACAAAGATGCACCTGCCAATACTGCAGTAATGGCTTTCGGCAGTCTGAAATTCATTAAGATTTCAGAATTGATACCATTTATTCCTTTCCCCATGAATACCGACAGTATTTCATGTAGCGAAATATGAATACTTCCCCAGGCAAGGTCGGCAAGGAAAAGACCCAGGGTTAAAAGGGAAAGAGTGAGGAAAAAATAGGTCTGACGATATTTCATTGACTTAATCTTTTACACAACGGACAGATAAAGCTATATTTTTTGTATCAGAATTTGAAGAAATAAAATTAAAATCATTATCAATTTGCCTATCTTTAGCACTATATGGTCCATCCTCCGTTGAAGTCCACCAAAAACCAACATACCCAAGGTTATAAAATTCAGTGCCACTTCCCATGAAATTACCACCGGGAAGAGCTGTAAATCCTGATTTGTTGTTTTTAGTTAAATCATTTCCCACATTTCCTGTAATTGGATCAAAACCCCAATCAGTTGTTGCAGCTAGAGATTGAGCAACATTATTTCCTAAAGTAGAATTTAAATTGCAACCACTTTTAATTAGATAATTTATTAAAATTGTCCATTCTGCATCTGTTGCCACATGCCAACCTGTCGGAGCCAGGTTACTGGTGTTACTAACTGCAAACCAATCATAAAGTTTACCATAATGTGCTACATATGATTTATCATTATTAAAAGAATAAATACCACTAATAAAACTTCCATCTCTATACCTGGTTGTTCTTAAATTTTCAGCCATCCAAGTTTGCGTACCAATAGTAATTGTTTTATATGTATTGCCATCAATATCTGTCATTGAACCATATGTCAAATCCGGATTGAAAACTATTCCATCACTCTGAGGGTTTGTCTTAAAATTAAATATCTCACCATAAGATATCCCTGCATTATTCTGAGCAAATGCCCGAACATAATAAGTTGTGTTTGGTTTTAAACCTGCCATAGAACAAGTATAAGTTCCAACACCTGAACCAAACATAAAATATATTCTATCATTATCATACGTTGGATTTGAGTCTTGACTCCAACAAATGCCTTTCCTCGTTTCTATTGAATTACCGTCAAAAGTAATATTTCCGCCACATAATGCTGTTGTTCCGTTGATATTTGAAGGTTCATTAGTTATTATAATGGCTAAAATTGAAGGTTGTGTTTTAATGGTTTTCATTAAACCATAAGAAGTCCCGTTGATATTAGTAGCATAAGCACGCACATAATAGGTTGTATCCGATATTAAACCTTTCATTAAACTTGTGAAATTACCGTTTTCGATAGAATCATTTGTTCTATTATCTTTAATTGTTGGATTAGGAGTTGTAGACCAACAGACGCCACATGCAATTATCTTAACATTTCCCTCATTAGTAATTACACCACCACTTATTGCAGAAGTTGATTTTATATTACTAACCTGAGTTGTTGTCACAACCGGGAGCTGAAGTACCTCATCTTTTTTGCAGCTTATCATAAGCATTAAAACTAATACTATCAACATCAAAGAATAAAACAAATTATTACTATTTCTTTTCATTTTAACCGGATAAGTTTTTTCGACTTCAAAGATACAAAATTATCTTAATTTAAAAAAAAACAAAGACATGCAAGTACGTTGTCAGGTATGTTACATTGACCTGTCAGGGTCGAAAACCTGGCAGAATTAATACCATTGATTCCTTTCCCCGAGAACACCGACAGTATTTCATGAATCGAAATATAAATACTTTCCAGGGCCAGATCAGCCAGAAAAAGATCCAATGTAAGAATAGAAAGTGTGATAAATAAGAAAGGTCTGTGGAAGTTCAGGGATTGATTTTATTAAAATAAATTGATTATTTATTCAAAATAGTCATTTAATTAAAAAAAATAAATGACAGGGAATAAATACTGCAAAGGTAAAAAATAATTTATAATTAATTTATCACTGTCTATTACTTCGTGTTTCTCTTTTACGAATAAGGGAATTATTATTTTCAAAAAACAAAAATTAATAGCAGATTCCGATAGTCAAAATTCTGCATATTTTATCTAAACCCTGATTCAACAATTTTTTTTAGATTTTAAATCTCCGGATTTCTTAAATAAAGGTCAACGAATAGATTTATTGAACAGCTAATCGCTGAATATATTTAAATTGCCAATAGATATTTTTGATTACAGGAATGAGATTTCATGTCAGTTTTACATTAAAAAAAGACGATAAAATTGGAAAACCCTTGACAAAACTCCGCTCACACTACAGGAAATTGTATTGCTTTAGTATTGGTTTGGAATTGGTTTGGATATATATATCACTTATATATCATTATACAATCATTTATATATCATAATAGATTCACTTCTCTTATAAGAGAAATGAATCCTAAGTGAAATGTATATGGTTATAGTATCTGATTTAATCGATTTAGAATTCCAAACCAAAAGTAAACCAATATTTAACCAATAAAGCAGAGCGGATAGTCGGTGGAGATTTGACAGATGGTTTTGAAATTTATAAGCAAATCATTTTTTTTAGAGGCAAGAGGTAAGTAGTCGGTAGTATGTAGTCGGTAGTATGTAGTCGGTAGTAAGTCGGTAGTGTAAACAAATTTCAGGTCGGTACAGAATGAGGAGTGAGTAGGTAGTAAAAATACAAACAAATTCCAGGATGGAATACATGATAATACGCTAATAAGTAATTTAGATTTTGCTAAACAGCAGAATCTAAATTACTTATTAGCGTGTTGTTCTAACTTATTTTAACCGTTCACCATAAACAAGTGTATAGCCGGGCATAATATCGGGGTGCAGGATGGCAATGACATCAGAAAGCAAGATGTCAGGTCGTGCAACAGCACTTTCCCAGAAGTCATTGGCCCCGGACGTAATTTTGCGTTTATTGAAATTATAGACCTGTTTAAGTACCACCGGACGGAAAAATGCATGTTTACTGTCGGCTTTTATCAGATCATTGATGGAGGAAAAACTGCAATTAAGCCAGATATCGGTTTTAGAGAAGTTTTTCAATACCGATTCAACATTCAGTGGCAGGCTTCCTGAAGTAGTATCGGCGGAAAAATAATACCTTGCACCGGCATCTTCAAAAAGCCGACCCATAAAACTATGACCTGCGGGCATATACCAGGTACCACGAAAGTTGGATCCGGCCATGATAGTTGGTTTGTTTTTTACTTTCGCAGCTTTGGATTTAATTTCATTGTACCGTTTATCAATCCCTGCGAAGATACTATCGGCCAACTTTTCCTTATTAAAAAAAACGCCAACAAATTTAATCCATTCCGCACGTGCAAGTAAAGATGTTTCCATCCATTCGTTGTTGAAAATCACAGGAATTCCGGCTTGTGTAACCCTTTTAGCATAGGGGTCATTCTGATTATAACCGCTCATCATTACTGCTCCCGGGTTAAGTTGCAAGGTTCGTTCAACATTAATACTAAAAGCATCACCCAGATCGGCAATCCTACCCTGTCCTATTCTTTTTAATACTGATGGATTGTAAATAATTCCCGGAGAGCAGACACCTGTGATAGTCTGCAATTCACCCAGCAGGTTCAGAAATTCGAGATGAGTAACAGAAGTGGTTGCCAGTGTATTTAATGGTATCTGAACCTTTGTACCGTTGACAGGTGTTTTAATATTTATATTGTCCACCAGATAGTAGCGGGCATATTCGGTTCCTTTAACCCAGGGACTGTATACGACAACTTCCTTGTAATTGCCGAAATACCTGATTGAGAATCCTTCGGCATATTTTAGTTTCAGCGTGTCAGAAGTCTGAGGATTTTTAGTTTCTGCTGTTTTATGTCCACAGGATACCAAAATGCATACAGATAATATAATAACAAAACAATAAAGCGACAAATTTTTCATTCTGAAAGTTTTAAAAGAAAAGAACCGCAGGATTTCTCCCGCGGTTCTAAGTGATATATTGCGGTAAATTTTTTACCGTGCAAAGATAGTAGTAAAATAGATATTAATTAATTAATAATGAATAATTAATAATTAATAATTAATAATTGCCATAATGCTGTATTTAAAGCTTTTGTAGATTAACAAATGGATTGTAAATTAGTAATGAATCCTTAGAATTGTATGTCTATTCCAAAAAGTAAATTAGAAATAAAAACAAATAATTTCTTAAATTGTGAACTTAAAATCATACAATTATTCCAGTCACTTTTATTGTTGATTCAAAGCCCAAATCTGCTGATCTTTGATTTATTTGTAAATTGTAAATAAAAAAATTGTAAATTCTTTAGTGTCCTCCTGTTGGTACAGATTGATTTACAACTGAAGATTCAGGTTCCTTTACAAACATCCAGAAAATAACTGATGTTGTAACAAGCAATCCACAGAAAATATATAATAACTGGTGATTACCGGTTTCTTTAATGATATTGGCAACACCGTTACTCATCATTTGTGGCAAAACTACTGCCAGGTTGAACACGCCCATAAACAAACCCATTTTAGCCGGATTGACCCGTTCGCTCATAATGGCAAAGACAATGGATATAACAGCCGACCATCCGATACCGACCAGGAACATACCAATATAAAAGTCCAGTTCAACATGACTGAAATAAGCCACATAGAAGTAGCCTATAGCCGAAAAAGACAGAGCTGCGATATAGGTTTTTACACGTCCGATGCGTTTAGCGATAGATTGCAGGATTAAAGGGAAAATAGCGCCCACTAAATTAAGGATGAAAAAACCGAGGGAAACTATATTACCAATGGATGCTGCTGATGTCTGGATGTTACCTGTTAGCTTTTCGGCAAACCAGTTTGCGGTAATGCCTGCGACATTGAGATTAGGCATGATCTGATGTTCTATAAAAAAGCCCGACATGATAAACATGCTTTGAAATGCTACCCATGTGAAGGAGTGTGCCAGCATTATTTTTTGAAATTCATTTTTATCCGAAGGATTCTTCACTCCACGAATAATAATGACAATCCCAATTAAAACGGAATAAGCCAATGAAGCAATTAATACCGGATTATGCCACGGGGCGAGAGCGTCCTTATAAAAATGGAAGAATAGACTAAAAATACCGAATACCAAAAAGCCGTATAGAGGATAGATTTCTTTGAATATCTGCCAGACACCAAATGTTGACTTGTCGTTTGCCTGTACTTCTGACTGTTCTTTCTTTTCCTGAATAAATAATATAGGGAAGACTGCGGTTACAAACACAATGGCTGCTGCAATATACAATAACAGTATGTTCCCGAAAAGCATGGAAAGGAAATAGGCAAAGACGCCGAAAAAGCCTGAAATAATCTGCATCCATACAAACCCTGAGGTACGCACTTTCCCTTCGGGAGTCAGGTCGGCGATAATGGACCTTGCCGGATTAAAGGTTACATTTATTGATAAATCAAGAAACAGAGCAATGACTGATGCGATCAGAATAATATCGGTAATACCCGTAACATGGGATATTCCTTTTATATGAGGTAATGCCAGAAAAGCGATAGTACTCACCATCCCGCCTATGATAATGAACGGACGACGCCGGCCACCCATAAACCAGACATTATCGCTTAACATCCCCACGATCACCTGTCCGAAGATGCCTGCAATAGGTCCTGCCAGCCACACGAAAGCGACGTCATGAATATCCAGGCCGTACTTGTTCGATAAAATCCAGCTTAAGGCCGCAATTTGAGTAGAAAGAGCAAATCCAACAGCCGTAGCAGGCAATCCCAACAATGCCAAAAAGGTATTGTTCATTTTCTTTTGAATGTTCAGCATAGTATTTTTCAGATTTAAGAATAAAAAGCTTTGAGCTTTAAGCATTGAGCTTTGAGCATAGAGCAAAGATCAAAGATCAAAGATAGATATGCAAGTATATTCTTTTTTTTTGAAATAGCTTTACAAACTTAAAACAAGAATAGATGATTCGTTATGCAAACGATTGCTAAAAGAGGTTTGAAGAGTTTGAGGTTTGAAGTTTAAGAGGGAGACTTGGGGGACAATGAACCACAAGCAACCACAATTGATAAAAAACTACCGACTTTTGGCAAATAAACTACTACTTACTGCTCTTACTCCTTACTCCTTACTACCTACTACCAACTACCTACTACCTACTACCTACTTCTTACTTCCGCCTAAATCTTTATTAATTCCTTCTATATACCCCAGTAATTCAGTCTTTCCCAGCCCTTTTTCTGACGATGTCTGGAATATAACCGGTAATTCTTCCCATTGCTCCAGAAGTTTATTTTTATATGCCTGAATGTTTGATTTGCCGATAGCATGGGTGAGTTTATCGAGTTTAGTAAAGACAATTGCAAAAGGGACTCCGCTTTCACCCAACCATTCAATAAATTCAAGATCAATTTTCTGTGGCTCGTGACGGCTATCAATCAGGAGGAACAAACAAGTGAGTTGTTCCCTGTTGAGAATATAGTTTTCAATGATTTCCTGCAACTGGTCGCGCATTTTCTTTCCGGCAGTAGCATATCCATAGCCGGGTAAATCCACCAGATGCCAGTTGCTATTAATCAAAAAATGATTGATCAGTAAAGTTTTACCGGGCTTTGAAGAAGTCATGGCCAGATCCTTACGGTTGCAAAGCATATTGATGAGCGATGATTTACCAACATTTGACCGGCCTATAAAAGCATATTCGGGCAAACGGCTATCGGGACATTTCAGGTAATCGGTGTTACTGATAATGAATTCGGCAGATTTTATTTCCATAATTTTTCGAGTTACTATTTTATGTTTATTTTGTAATAACTTTTCCAAAGTTCTAGACTTTGGAAAAGTTCAGTTTTTGTTTCGATATCATCCACAATCCTGCAAAAGTAATCAATCCGTTTATCATGAGCAATTCATACCCTAAAGGATAATGCATCAGATTTGTTGATAAATAATTCAACCCGTAACAGAGGAAAGGAGAAGCTATGGCAACAAAGGGCACCAATTTATCCCGCACCTGAAATTTGGTAAATAATCCAAATGCAAACATTCCCAGTAACGGACCGTACGTATAGCCTGCAATCGTGTATATTGCATCGATTATACTTTTGTTATTCAACAATTTAAAGACAAGCATAATCACTACAAATACAACTGACATGCCTATGTGTGTAAACTTTCGTTTACGTTCGGCCACTTTGGGTTCCATATGCTGAACACCTAAAATGTCCACAGAAAAGGATGTAGTCAACGAAGCCAAAGCAGAATCGGAACTGGCAAAGGCAGCCGCAATGATTCCGATTATAAATAAGAAAGTGACAACCGGTCCAAGGTACTGTGTGGCAAACAGGGGTAATATATCGTCTGACAATGCCGGCAAAGGAATATTGTTTTTTGCAGCCAACATAAGCAGCATGGCACCTAAGGTAAGAAACAGCAGATTAAGAGGTACAAAAGCAATCCCGTACCAGTACATATTTTTCTTAGCATCATGAAGGTTTTTACAGGTCAGGTTCTTTTGCATCATGTCCTGATCAAGTCCTGTCATTACAATGGCAATAAATATTCCACTGAAAAACTGTTTGAAAAAGTTTTGTTTCGAATGCCAGTCATCAAATACAAATATGTGTGAATGAGGGGTCCGGATCATTGAGGTTACAAAATCTACTGCATTAAAATTAAGTTGTTTTGAAACCTGAACCACCATCAACACCAAAGCCGAGATCAGGCAAACGGTTTGGAGGGTATCAGTCCAGACAATAGTTTTAATGCCGCTTCTGTGAGTATATAACCATATAAAGAATATAGTTCCCGAAGCTGTTACTATAAACGGGATATGCCATGCATCAAAAACCAGCAGTTGAAGAATGAGGGTCACCAGATATAGGCGGACTCCGGAACCTATTGTACGGGAAAGTAAAAAAAAAGAAGCGCCTGTCTTATATGAATATTTGCCGAACCGTTGTTCCAGATAGGTGTATATGCTTGTCAGGTTTAATTTATAATAAAGTGGCAAAAGTACATTCGCGATGACCAGATAGCCAAAAAAGAAACCTATTACGGTTTGCATATACGTAAAATCAATTCCACGCACCATTCCCGGCACCGACACAAAACTGACTCCGGAAATGGATGAACCGATCATTCCGATAGCCACAACCCACCAGGGTGACTTCTTATTACCTAAAAAGAATGTATCATTATCCGTACTTTTTCTACCTACCAGATAAGAGATTAGAAGTAAAACTGAAAAATAAATAACTATTACCAATAAAATTGAAAGTCCGGACATGGGAGGGGGTTTGAAAAGTTTGAAGGGTTTTGCGTTCCGCGTTTCGTGTTCCGCGTTTCGGTTCAGGGTTCTGTTATAATATTCTTGGTTCTTGAATCTTTGCTCTTTGCTCTTTGCTCAATGCTCAACGCTCAATGCTCAATGCTCAATGCTCAACGCTCAATGCTCAACGCTCAGTGCTCAACGCTCAGTGCTGTCTTTTTGCAAAAATACCAAAAAATGTCCGAATGGAAATGCTCTGAATAAAAAATAGTTTTGAATCGTTTTTTTTTATAAATTTGCAGCTGTATTGAAAAACCGATTATGAGCAACCAACAATATTCTTCATCTTTACTCGAAAACGCGGTAAACGAGTTTGCCAAATTGCCGGGAATAGGGAGAAAAACAGCTCTCAGATTAGTGTTATTTCTATTGAAACAGCCTGAACAAGAAGTAGATGCATTTGGAAATGCGTTCATTCAATTGCGAAAAGAAATCATCTATTGCAAAGTTTGTCATAACATTTCAGATACTGAAGTATGCAGGATATGTGGCAATCCTTCACGCGATCATGAAACAGTTTGTGTAGTTGAAAACATAAAAGATGTTATGTCGGTTGAAAATACTCAACAATTCAGGGGAGTATATCATGTATTAGGAGGCATTATTTCGCCAATGGATGGTATCGGACCGAAAGATCTTGAAATAGATAGCCTTATTCAACGTGTACAAGATGAAAATGTAAAAGAAGTAATACTGGCATTAAGTACAACCATGGAAGGTGACACAACTAACTTTTATATTTTTAGAAAACTGGCACCGCTGAATATTAAAGTCACAACAATAGCACGTGGTGTTGCAATTGGTGATGAGTTGGAATATGCTGATGAGGTTACCCTGGGAAGATCAATATTAAACAGAGTAGATTTTACTAATTCATTTAAATAAAACAACAAAAAACTGTCTGTACCCCCCCCTGTGCGGAATGCAGACTCAAATAAAACAACATGGAAAGAATCGTAAAGAAAATTTATCTTGCTTATTACGTGATTTTAACTTTAACTATATTATCGACGATTGCAGGTTATATACTAATTCAATCGCAGGAAACAACAGTTGATGTAAAGAGTCAATTAAGCATTATTCTATCATCCATTGTAATTCTTTATATTTTTATATCCATCCCTGCATCCATATCTTTATTTAACCGATACAACAAAAAGTTACGGACAATTGAAGATAATTATAAAAAATTTGAGAAGTATGCAACTGGTGCTACATGGCGTATTTTAGCCGTGGGAGTCGGATTGGTTTTAAGTATAGTCGTCTTTTATATCCTTCGTACCGAATCGATGATATTTTGTGCAGGTATCACAGCTATTGCGCTTCTCTATTGCAAACCTACTGAAAGTAAAATAAATTCGGATCTGAAACTGGATGAATCAGAAGATGAAGCCGGTGATGAAGCTGGTGAATAGTTGATTGGTTGATTAAGATATATCAGCTACTAACAAATAGTAAATGGTAAATAGTGAATTAATTGATAACTTGGATAAGAATTCATAATATAGATATTTAATAAAATTTAAAACCGACTTATGATAATTGCAGTAGATTTTGATGGTACCATTGTAACACACGAATATCCAAAAATAGGAAGAGAAATTCCTTTTGCGATAGACACTCTTAAAAGGCTTCAACAGAGTCCTGAATATCAGTTAATTTTATGGACCGTTCGTGAAGGAAAAGAATTGGATGAAGCTCTGGATTATTGCCGGAATCGCGGATTGGAGTTTTATGCCGTGAACAGTAATTATCCTGAAGAAGAAGCAGAACATAATGAACCCCGTAAACTGAAAGCCGACTTATTTCTTGATGATAGGAATTTGGGAGGATTACCCGATTGGGGAATCATCTATCAAATGATTGTTTCCGGAAAATTTCTTGAACCTGTTACCAATGAAGTCCAAAGCGAATACAACAGTCCAAGAAAAGGATTGTTTCAAACGATTTTTGGCAAGTAAAAAAAAGGAATGAGGAGTAAGGAATGAGGAATGAGTTGATAGTAAGTAGTAGGGTAGTTAGAAGTAAGTATAATAAACGCCATAACTTTCTGCGCAAAACACTTATTGAAACACCCGTCTGACCGCTTTGAGCGGTCTGACGGATTTCAGATAACCGCAGTTATTTATTACGTTTATTATAGTAACTTGTAAATTCTTTCCTGTGTTATTAGAAAATGAAAACATACGACTCCGGGCAGTAGAACCGGAGGATCTGGATCGATTGTATTTGTGGGAAAACAATACTCAATTATGGGATGCGGGCAATACCCGGAATCCCTATTCGCGTTTCGTACTGAAGCAATACATTGTCAATTCCGACAAAGATATTTACGAAAATAAGCAATTAAGGTTGATGATGGTCAGTGTAACAACTGAAGAAACCATTGGTACTGTCGATTTATTTGATTTTGACATTCACAACAGCCGTATTGCGCTCGGACTTTTTGTAGATAAAGCGTTTCAGGGAAAAGGGTATGCAAAAGAAAGCCTTCATCTGGTTGAAGAATATGTTTTCGGGTATCTTAAAATTAACCAACTTTATTGCCATATTGCCGAAAACAATACTGCCAGCAGGCATTTGTTTGAACAGGAAAAATACGAAAAAAATGGAATCCTAAAAGAATGGATTAAAACTGCGAATGGATTCGGGAATGTTATTCTCTTTCAACAATTTAAAGAAAATTACCTGAAAAACATATAATCAAGAAAAAGGAATAAAAAGAATCATTCAACTTATGAAGGCATTTCTTATCTAATTATCGTTATTATAATTATTGCAATTATAATAATTGATTCCGTTATAACAATGAATCATTTAAAAATTCAGCAATAATTATTTTATTTACGACTACTTACTACATTCTCTTACCTCTTTTATCATTCCTCATTCCTGTCTTCTTATCCTTATTTGAATTGCATTTTCAACAGTTTGTTCACTAAAGAAAATTAAATAACCTCCGCCACCGGCGCCACTTAATTTCCAACCAAACACTTTGCTTTTATATTGTTCAATTTGTTCAATAACTCCATGAGTCAACATATTCGGGAACATGGCTATCTGGGCTTCAAAGCTTTCAGTCATTGATTCACCGACTTCTTTTGCATTCCTGTTTAGGATAGCTTTCCAACAATTTTCAGTTGCTTTACTTAAACGGGTTGCACGTGCCTCATCAATATTTTTATTCGCCAGTACATCATAACAGTCAATACGTGGATAAAGTGGTATCATCCATATACGTTCTTCTATCCAATCGAGTATATCCGGTTCGTGAACACTTTCAATTGTTGTTGGCCAATAACCTCCTTCATAGTGAAATTTATTCAATCCAGGCATTGTTATACCCAGTGAATCCTGTGAACCGCTTATGTATATACTACCCGGTGGATTTTCAAAACAAAAAAGTGTTTTTGCCAGTTTTTCTTTATCCCCATCGGGGATATCAGTCTGCCAAAGTTCAATAGCCTTTTTACGGCTACTGGTGGACATACCGCTGCGATCATTGAATTCATAATCGGGTTCAATACAGATAGTCAATACAGGACCGGAAGCAAATTTACTTACATACGGTTGATCAAGCCATCCACCTGCCAAATCGATACGATAGGGTATTTTACATTCCTTGCGTAATGCAGTAGTTGAGCGTGCCGGTAAATTTCCGTGAGGTATACGTTTGCTGACTACGTATTCGATGCCCATTTCTTTGCAAAGGTTTTCTTTGTCGGGAGTATGACCATCAGCATTAACAAAAAAGATATCCGGTTGAAGAACTTTAAGTTCATCCAAAAAGTCCAACAATCCTCTACCTTTGTTTATCCAGGCGTCTTTAACTACCTTCAATGCTTTTACCATATACAATCGCTCAGCATCCGAATTGACCGTTTTGCGGGCTTTCAGGGAATTAATAGTTTTATCAGAGCCAATACCAACATACAAATCGCCGTATCCAGCTGCTTCTTCAAAAAATGCAACATGCCCGCTGTGGAGCATGTCATAACAGCCACTTACAAATACTTTCTTTGCCATAGTACTAATTATACAAATTATTAATTACACGAATTTTCTTGTTCAGACAATTTCACTTTTGTTGTAAGAACCTGAGTAGGTTTATGTAATCTAAAATATTTCAGCTTAAATATCAAATAACTAACTGACAGAATTACAATTACAATTCCTAAATACGAGTATGAATATTGTTTAAATATAAAATACCCAAATAGAATCATAATCTGTAGAAAAGCATAAATTAGCGAAACTACAACATGAGGAATCTTCAGTTCATTGGCCATGATCTGATACACATGGTTGCGATGGGGATGAAAAATGTTTTCTTTTAAGATCAGACGATGAATGATAGTTAAAATAGAATCTATTCCATAAACAACCAATAAAATGACATAGCTAAAATCACCGGTTTTAACAACAACAAGACCTAATAAAAACAGAATAATGAAAGCTATTGAAACAGAACCGACATCTCCCGCAAAACATTTTGCCTTTGTTCTTAAATTAAAGAAATTAAATACTACTAAAGCTAACAATATTGCATAAATCAGATTAGCATCAACAAAGTGGGTAATATAATTATTTATATACCAGAATGCTCCAAGTACAACCATGCTGTAAAGGCCGGTAATTCCGTTAATCCCATCCATAAAATTATAGGCATTTAAAATACCAATACAAACCACAATGGCAATGAGAATAAAGTACCATTTCTCCGAATATAGCCCCCATTGATAAAACATCAACGCCATAGCCGTAAAATGAATGGATAAGCGCAATTTAGACGATTGAGGACGGAGATCATCTACAAAACTAATAACCGAAATTAAAGTTAGACCTATAAAAAACCAGGGATAATGAAAACCTTCCAAAATAAAATAAAAGAGTATTCCAATATAAAATATCACTCCCCCACCTAGTAATGTCACTCTGGAATGTGAACTGCGCTCATTAGGTTTGTCGATGATATTAAAATGGTTGGCAATTTTGAAGTATACCAATTCAGATAAAAAAAGCAGAATAAAAATTAGAATATAAATCATTTTTTTTCAAAGCTTTTAATAGTTTTCTGAAAACCTTCATTCGCAGTTACAGGCATACTTTCAATATTCAATACTTTCTTTACCTTTGCATTAGAAACAATATAATTTTCAGTTAGTTTTTGAAGTCTTTCATTGTTCAAAGGTAAATGTAGTTTAGTTCCCACCGAAGCACAGATTTGAATCAACGTTTTATTCCATTTCCAGATTCTTTTGGGTTTTTTCGTGATTTTTGCCATTAGTGCGATTAATTCATTGGTCGATAGACTTTCATCATCACCTACATTGTATATTCCACCAGGAATATTTTTTTCAATCAATTCAGAAATCACAAAAGTCAGATTATCAATAGAAGTAAACGAACGTCTGTTTTCAAATGCACCTAACGGATATGGAATACCTTTTTTTACTACCTGATACAATAAATTCAGGTTTCCCTTATTACCGGGTCCATGAATCATACAAGGCCGAAGAATATAGGTTGTTTTTAGAGGGAAATTGGTAGTCGGTAGTGGGTGGTCTTGATTCTCAAGATTTACCTCTTGAATCTTGCCTTTTGATTCATGACTTAATATGTAGTTCTCTGCAGCGATTTTACTTTCGCCATAGGGTCCTTTTGGACTTGGAATGACATCTTCAGTCAAAATATCACTTACTACCTTATCTGCAGCAGCTTTAACAGAGCTAAAGAAAATAAATTTGGCTGCATCCGATGCCACAAACCAATCGTATATCTTTTGAGTTAATCTGGTATTGACATCAAAATACACTTGAGCATTACTTTGATTCTTTGTATCGTGTGCTTTGCCTGCTAAATGAATAATCACATCAATTGAAGGAAGACTGTCCAACTCATTCCATCCAAAAGTTTTAAGTACTCCTTCTTTTTGAGGTGAAACAATATCGAGACCATAAATTGCATGTTTATTTTTTAATGCTGCAACTAAATTACTACCTACAAAACCGTGAATGCCGGTGATTAATATTTTCATGACTGTCTTTAATTCGAATTACAATATAATATATTTAAGCAACTGAAAGGATTTAATGCATATTATAACATGCATAGAAATAATTTTATACCTCCTATATTTTTAAACTTATTTATTCAACAACAACAACATTTTCAGTTTTAATTAATTTATTTTTAACTTCTTTAGGAGTTTCTTTATTGTTTTTGATTTTAATATTTTTAAATATAACTTTTGGTCCTTTTGATAAATTATCTCCACATTTAATTGAAATCTGATTATTTATCCACTGGGGATTTGTAATATTAATGGAACCGGGAAAAGACTGATGGATTGAATTCT
>Ga0302292_1001456_pt1 | contig 15193 bp, 12 predicted proteins | sample III_Fen_N2_1_FD_194553 | JGI IMG/M metagenome (GOLD analysis project Ga0302292, IMG submission 194553) | Peat permafrost microbial communities from Stordalen Mire near Abisko, Sweden - III_Fen_N2_1 | ecosystem: Environmental > Terrestrial > Soil > Wetlands > Permafrost | place: Sweden: Abisko...
TTTCCGATCCAAACCAGATCCCCACCGAGTTGCGGAAAAAAGATTATAACCTGGTTATTCTCGATATGAACTTTAATGCCGGGATAAACACGGGAAACGAAGGCATATACTGGCTGGGGCGCATCAAGGAAACCAATCCTGAGATTTCGGTGGTGATGATTACCGCGTATGGCGACGTTGAACTGACCGTGAAAGCGCTTAAATCGGGAGCTACTGATTTTGTTCTGAAACCCTGGGACAACGCCAAACTGATTGCTACCCTTAAATCGGCGCTTCAACTTAACCTGTCGAAAAAGGAAGTTTCACAACTGAAAGAGAAGGAAAAGGGGCTGAAGAGCGAAATCAACCGCGAACAGAAGTTCATTGTGGGTTCGTCGCCGAAACTGATGCATGTTCTTGATCTGGTACGGAAAGTCGCAAAAACCGATGCCAACGTGTTGATTACCGGCGAAAATGGCAGCGGCAAAGAGCTGATTGCTCAGGAAATACACCGGCTTTCGAAGCGGATGGAGGAAGTTCTGGTTAGCGTGGATATGGGCGCAATTTCTGAAACTTTGTTCGAAAGTGAACTGTTTGGACATGTGAAAGGCGCCTTTACGGATGCCCGCGAAAGTCGCCCGGGAAAGTTCGAAGTGGCCGATAAAGGCAGTCTTTTCCTCGACGAAATTGGCAACCTCTCTTTTCACCTTCAGGCTAAGTTGTTGGCAGCCATTCAAAACCGGCAGATATCACGTATCGGGTCCAATCAAACGATACCGATTGATATACGCTTGATTTGTGCCACCAACAAAAACCTTGAAAGCATGGTACACGATGGACTGTTCCGCGAAGACCTGCTCTACCGCATCAATACCATCCAAATTGAAGTTCCGCCTCTCCGCGAAAGGGGAAATGATGTGATGGTGCTGGCCGACTTTTTCCTGAAAAAATATTCATCCAAATACAACAAACCGAATCTGAAAATCAATCAGCAGGCTCAGGATAAACTGCTGAAATATTTATGGCCGGGCAATATTCGCGAGTTGCAGCACACCATCGAGAAAGCAGTTATTCTATGCGAAAATAATGTTTTGAAACCTGAAGATTTTTTCATGCGGCCTATCTTTTCGGCAAAAAACATTACACCTGAAATAACCCTGGAAGAAATGGAAAAACGGATGATTAATCAGGCGATTGAGAAAAACAATGGAAATCTCAGCGCTGCTGCCGATAAATTGGGCATTACCCGGCAAACGCTCTATAACAAAATGAAAAAATTCGGGTTATGATCAGTCGAAATCTCTATTTCCAGATTATTTACAGGGTATTTTTGATGGTAGCGCTTGCGCTGATAGCTGGGTTGATCGTTACTGCCAAAGATGGATATTTTCTTGTTTTTGGTTGTTTGTTTTTCGAAATCCTGATCGTTTTGAACCTCATCAAATATTTAAATACAACCAACCGTAAAATGAGTTATTTCCTCGAATCGGTTTATAATAACGATTCAACGCTCTTATTTCCAGCTAATATCAGCAGCAAACCCATTGACGAATTGTATAAGGGACTTAACAAGGTCAACACGCAAATACAACTACTCAAAATCGAAAGCCAGCAGCGCGAACAATACTTTCAAACGTTGCTGGAGCACGTGGCAACCGGTATTGTCACTTTCAATTCGAAAGGTTTTATTCTTCATGCCAACTCAGCTGCAAAAAAAATGCTTTCGGTTGAGGTACTTACTCATATTCATCAACTGGAGCGGATCAACCGGAACCTTTTTCAGGCTGTGCTAAATATAAAACCATTTGAACAAAAGCTGGTATCCGTTGTAACCGAGCGTGCCACCATTGAACTGTCGTTAAAAGCAACTTCGTTTAAAACAAAAGATGACGAACTGATGCTCCTGTCGATTCAGGATATACGTAATGAGTTGGATGAAAAAGAGTTGGACTCATGGATGAAATTGATCAGGGTACTGATGCACGAAATTATGAACTCAATTGCACCAATTACTTCCTTATCCGAAAGCCTGAGTAAGTTCTTTACAATTGATGGACGGCCTGCACTTCCTGAAGAGGTTGACGAAAAAACGATTCAAACCACCATTCGTGGACTAAATGTGATTAAAGAACAGGGAAACGGACTCATGCTGTTTGTTGAGTCTTACCGGAAACTCACCCGCTTACCCAAACCTGACAAGAAAATATTCAAGGTCGAAGATTTGGTTAACCGCATCAAAGTGTTGTATTCGTCGCTTGAGAACAGCGACCAGGTGAAATTGATTGTTAGGGTAAATCCCCCGGAGATGGAGCTTTTTGCCGATGAAAATCTGATCTCACAGGTTTTGCTTAACCTGTTGAAAAATGCACTGGAGTCAATTCTGAAAATTCAGGATGGCCGGATCCAAATCCTGGCGGGGTATTCAGCCAATAATCGACCTGAAATTTGTGTTGCTGACAATGGTATGGGAATTCCGGATGAAATACTGGAGCAGATTTTTGTGCCATTTTTCACAACCCGCGAAAATGGTTCCGGAATCGGGTTGAGCCTTTCGCGGCAAATTATGCGGCTTCATGGCGGAAGTCTTCAGGTACGTTCGGTTCCAAACAGGGAAACTATCTTTTGCATGGGCTTTTAAACCTGTTTTTTCGATCAGAAATTGATGAACTGTTTACTTGGCTGTAAACAGTTCGGTTTCTTTAATGTCCTTTTCATTGGTCTTCCAGTTTTCGATTTCGATGGCCATATCAGCGGCTGCAAATTTAGCAGCATCATACCGAACAATGTTAACCTGAAGTGAAGGTTCCAAAGCGACGGCATCACTTTCAGGATTGGCGGCGTTAGTCATCCAGTTTTCGATTTCAAGCTTCATTTCGGCTTCAACAAATTTCGCTGAATTATATTCAATGATGTTTGAAACAACCTCGTTCTGCTCGGTCTCAAGTTTTACCGATGGTTGGTCATTCATGGTCTCGGTTGAATGGGAAATTCCTGTTTCCAGAGCCAACGGTTTTGATTGGTCGCTGTCAGATAAATGATTCATAGAGTCTTGCGCTAATGCTGAAAAGCTGATTAAAGCCAGGGTAATAACTGCTGAAAGAGTTTTTCTGATTGTTTCCCGGTTTTCTGTTTTCTGATACTTGTTTGTTGTTTTCATGATTTTGAGTGTTTTTAATTAATGTGTTTCCGTTTTCTAAACTTGTTTTTTGTTTTCATTCTGTCTTGATAATATTCTTGAATGCCAGTTTTGTGCCAAAAACTAAATTGTCTAAATATCAGTGTTTTGATCGGTTCTTAGTGTTGAAATGTGTCAAATAAATTGACAATTTGTTTTGCTAAATTTTACAGTTTTCCGAAGATGGAATCAGGTTGTGGAGGTGAATGAAATGACAAAGGAGCGCTAATGAAAAGAGGGATGATCCAGCTTTGTTTAGAAGCTTAATCATCCCTCTTTAAATCCACTTATCTTTTCAGTATTAATTATTTATGGGCTTGAATTACCGTTTGTTTCAGCGCCAGTCCATTGGCGGTCATGATCCAGGTTTTGCCCATCATGTCGCCATCCCACATGTTTTCGGTATTATCAATATCGTTGATGATGTCAGACAGATTGTTATTCAGGTACACTGATTTTCCTTCCGGAACTTTCAGGATCATCGAAACATCTTGATCGCGCCATTGGGCTTTTTCTTTCAGAAAATAATAGGGATCTAACCTGAGCGTTGAATCTTTCTGTGAAAAATTATATTCAATTTGTTCAACGTTTTTCTGGGCATCTTCGGAACTGCTTCCACGCGATTGTTTTTTGATAAGCAGTAAATACTCGCCTGAACTGCTTTTTTCAATGGTAAAGCGTGGATGTCCCAGCAGTTTTTCTTTTCCGTTAACCATCGCTATTTTCATACGATCGAGCGATACATGATTCTCAATCAACGATTTATACAAATCGTCGGTAGTTTCAAGGTACAGGGTTTTGCAAGTAGTGCAATCCACTTTTTGCGAAATTGTCTGGCTCGATTGTTTTCCAAAGTTCCCAACCTGATTAACACCTACCATAATTAAGACAACAAGCGCAACAAGCCATAGCCCGAAGGTTCCAAGTCCGATCATTTTATTATTGGTTTTGTATCTGAAAAGCAGCTTGGTTCCAATAAAAAGAACAAGTAAAATGGGAATTCCGACCAGTAACGAAACAGCAATCAGCGAAACGGTATAGGCTCCGGGGCTTACAAAATAGTTCAATAAATTCGTCATGTTGATATCCGAATCCCAACCGAACGACCAAGGACCCCCATGTAAAAATGAATGTCCAATAGCCATCGAGGTCACAAACCCAATCAAACTTGCAATTCCACAAATGATTAAGGTAGCGCCAAACAGGAGAACGATTACCCGGAGCACGACCCGGAGTGCACTGCCAACCACATCGCCAAAACGATCAATTCTGGATTGGCCCTTTTCGTTGGAAGGCGAATTCATGAACTTGTTGTAGTTTTCTCCAACTTCATTCATTTCTTCCTTGATTGATTTCTCGATGTTCGAAACCGTGGCTTCTTTCCCTTTCATTTCGAGCCGTTGTGCCGTGGTTTTTGCTTTTGGCACAACAATCCATAAGATTAAATACAACAGCAGGTTAAATGGCCCGATCAGGAAAAAAAGTAAAAAGAAGATCACTCTCATAATTACGGTGTCCATGTTGAAATAGGCAGCCATACCCGAACAAACACCTCCCAGAACCCGGCTGTCTCCATCGCGGTACATGCGACGGCGAACCTGAGTTTCTCCTTCGGGAGCTGTGCCAGGTTGAGCTGCTGATGGCTCTTCTTCGCTGGGTTCCGAAAAATCTTCCGGCCTTCCCATCCGGGCGATTACTTCATCGACCATGGCATCGGTAACGACCTCTGCTTTGTTCTCGGTTTTCTCGAGGAACAATTCGGCAATACGTGCTTCAATATCCTGAAGTATTTCCTGACCTTCAGTTGCAGTGCCAAAATGACGGTTCAACATGTGGAGATATCGTTGAAGTTTCTCGAAAGCATCATCGTCGATATGGAAAATACTTCCACTTATGTTTATTGTAAATGTCTTTTTCATTATGTTTGTTTTTTCCGATTTGTTTTCTTTATACTCAAAAGGCTTATTTATGTTCCTTTATCATTCTGACGGCTTCAACCAATTCGTTCCACGATTCGCCCATTTCGGCGAGAAAATTGCTGCCCTCCTGTGTCAGCTCGTAGTATTTGCGGGGCGGACCCTGTGTCGATTCTTCCCATTTATAAGCGAGTAATCCGTCATTTTTCAGTCGGGTGAGCAGTGGATAAAGTGTTCCTTCCACCACGATCATTTTCGATTCCTTCAGTTCTTCGATAATATCGCTTGCATACAGAGGTTTCCCGTCGATTACAAGCAAGATGCAGTATTCGAGAACCCCTTTGCGCATTTGAGCTTTTGTATTGTCAAGATTCATCATATTTCCTCCTAAAATTTTGTTCTATTATACCTTCAACCACACCAAAGTTGTTATTCCGTATTGGTTCATCCATCGTCCAGCATTCTAGTTTCAGTGCAGGTTTGCTATTGGGCTTAATTACCTGCATCCAAAAATTAGGGATTGGTAGTTTTCCACGCTTCAATTTCTTTGGACATATCAGCTTTTGCAAATTCCTCAGCATTGTAAGCATGGTTGTTTATCCGGGTTTCAAGCTGAGGCGCCGGTTCTGTCTTGATTTTTCCGTTTACCTTGTTCCCTGTTTCCCGATTTTTTGCTGTTGCAGGCTTGTTTGAAATAGCAGTCGAAGTGTTTACGACTTCACCTGAACCAGATAATAGATCGGTAGAAGCTTGAACCATAGGTTCTTCGTTCCATTTTTCCTGTTCAACCATTAGCGTGGCCATTTTTCCGTAGGTGTTGTTCACCAGTAAGTTTTTCCAAAATCCATTTGCACTAACAGTCAGGCTTATTAATACCAAGCTTAAAATTACTGCTAAAGTTTTGCTTAGCGGGTTTCTAAATTTCTTGTTTCCTGTTTTCTGAACATTGTTTGTTGTTTTCATGGCTTTGAGTTTTGATTCTGAATTGTTTCTGTTTTCTGTTTTTGTTTTCTGAACACGTTTTCTTGTTTTTTGATCTTGTTTTCTGTTTGTAAGTCGGTATGTTTCCTGATTAGTTACTGTTGCAAGGAACTTTATTTAAACTTCTACCTTCTCTTACATTGTTATTGGCTTTACAAACATACAAACTTTAAATGGTTCTATGTAACACAAAGTACTAAAATTTTCAAAAATTTTGAAAATATTTTTTAATACATTGGTATTCAGTTTTGTAATAAAACATCATTCGTTTATTATGAAAGAGAAATAAGGAAAAAGAAAAGGAAAAAGGCTCGAAAATGGGTTTTTAGAAGTCAAATTTCAATTAACTGCATCTTTAAAATGTCTGGAAAGAGGGGAGTGAGGTCAATTTTAGCTTCACCCGGATTTAAAATCGGACTAAAAATTTCTTAATTTTCGCCAAAACTGGTTTTCGCTTCAGGAATTGCTATTTTTGACACTCCACAATTGATAAGGTATGTTTTTTAAAGAAATTATCGGGCAAAGCGCTATCAAACAACGACTGATTCAGTCGGTTAACGAAGAAAGGGTTAGTCACGCACAGCTTTTTGGCGGACCTGAGGGAACTGGCAAACTGGCGCTGGCTATTGCCTATTCGCAGTATGTTGCATGTACAAACCGCCAGGCAGGCGATTCGTGCGGCGAATGTCCGTCGTGCAAAAAATACCGCAAATTAATTCATCCCGATCTTCATTTTGTATTTCCGGTAGTAAAAACTCCGAAATTTAAAGAACCGGTAAGCGACAATTTCCTCGACGAATGGCGCGCCATGATTGGTCGAAATCCATATTTTAACATCGATCAGTGGTTCGACCAGATTGGTGTCGAGAACGCTCAGGGTCTGATTTATTCGCATCAAAGCGAAGAAATTATCCGGAAACTTAACCTTAAATCGTACGAATCGGATTACAAGGTTATGATTATCTGGATGCCTGAAAAAATGCATGTGGCCTGTGCCAACAAACTGCTGAAGATGATCGAAGAGCCTCCGGTAAAAACATTGTTCATCCTGATTACCGAAAATGAAGAAGATATAATCAGTACGATACGGTCTAGATGTCAGTTGATTACGATTCCTCCAATTGATTCGGTTTCGCTCGAAAAAGCAATCCGCGAACTGCCTGAAGCGGAGGGTTGCGATATCCGGAATATCGTACACCTGGCCAAAGGGAATTACAGCAAAGCGCTGGAGTTGCTTCAACCCGATGATCTAACGCTTTTCAACCTCGAACGCTTTAAAGAACTGATGCGGTTTTCGTATGGGCGGAAATACAGCGATCTGTTTAAATGGGTCGATCAGGTGGCCGCTGTTGGCCGTGAAAAGCAAAAAAAACTGTTGAACTATTTTCTGATCGTCCTTCGCGAGAATTTTGTTTACAACTTGAAAAACAGAGAATTAAGTTTTATGAGCGATCAGGAAGAAGAATTCTCGAAGCGGTTTTCGCCGTTCATCAACGAACGGAATATCATGGAATTGACCGAAGTTTTCGAAACAGCCTTCGCACACATTGGTATGAATGGAAATCCACGGATTATTTTTATCGATGTCGCCTTTAAAATTGTGAAACTCATTCGGAAATAGGAAAAGGAAATAGTTAAATGTTTAATGGTTAAATTGTTAAATGGTAAATAGTAACTAGTTAAATAGTAAATCGCAAAGTTTTCTAAAAATACATTCATCATGCTTCTTGCTTCAGGAACAATCGTAAAAATGCGGGCTGAATATGCCGATCCGGTGCAGTATTTTCTTCCTTTGGGAGAAACCGAACTGGCCATGAATCAATTGATTGGTAAGGACATTCAACTCAGCTTTACCGGACAAATCAACTGCGTTTCGTGTGGAAAGCGGACCAAGACTTCGTTCGGACAAGGATTCTGCTACAATTGTTTGCAAACAGCCCCTGAAGCCAGCGAAACGGTTATGCGTCCCGAATTGTCTAAGGCTCATTTGGGTATTGCACGCGACATGGATTGGGCCCGCGAACACGATCTGATCGATCATTACGTTTATCTGGCTGTTTCGGGAGAGCTGAAAGTTGGTGTTACCCGCCATCACCAGGTGCCTACCCGTTGGATTGACCAGGGAGCCACCGAAGCCATTATTCTGGCCTGTACGCCTAACCGCCACATCGCCGGGGTAATCGAGGTTTACCTGAAGAACTTCTTTTCAGATAAAACCAATTGGAGGTCGATGCTTCAGAATAAAACCATTCAGCCAGTCAATCTTCACGACGAAAAGGTGAATGCTTACCAGTTACTTCCTGCCGAATTGCAGCAATACCTTTATGCCGACAATAAAATATGGCAAATCAACTATCCGGTTATATCGTTTCCTGAGAAAATCACAAGCGTTTCGTTCGATAAAGAACCTGTTATTTCGGGAATCTTGGATGGTTTGAAAGGACAATACCTGATTTTTTCGGATGGAAGAGTGCTGAATATTCGGAAGCACAGCGGGTATTTTCTGGAAATAAATTTATATGATTAAATTGTAAATTTAATCGTGATAGCAAAATAGACTTTTCATCTCCGCGATTTTTTTTGTTAATTTATAGTTCTAATTTTTTTTGACAAACTACTTTTTAAACTATGGAAACTACTATAGATTGGAGAAATTTAGGATTCGGCTACTTGAAAACGGATTACAACATCCGGTGCACCTTTAAAAATGGCGCTTGGGGCGATCTTGAAGTAAGCGACAGCGAGATGGTAACGATGCATATTGCTGCCACTTGTATTCACTACGGACAAGAATCTTTTGAGGGTTTAAAGGCCTTTCGCGGGAAAGATGGCAAAATTCGGGTATTCCGAATGGACGAAAATGCCAAACGTATGCAGGATTCGAGTGTTGGAACCATGATGGCCATCCTTCCGATTGAAAAATTTGAAGAAGCTGTTGTGAAAGCAGTTAAACTGAACGAACGTTTCGTTCCGCCTTACGAATCGGGAGCATCGTTGTATATTCGTCCCTTTTTGTTTGGAACCGGCGCCCAGGTTGGCGTAAAACCTGCTAATGAATACATGTTCATTTTATTTGTCACGCCGGTAGGACCTTATTTTAAAGGAGGTTTCCAAACTACGCCGTTTGTGATCATGCGCGAATTCGACCGTTCGGCTCCACTTGGAATGGGGAAATTTAAAGTGGGCGGAAATTACGCTGCCAGTTTGGTTGCCGGCGAAAAAGCTCACGAATTAGGCTATTCAAACGTTTTTTACCTCGATGCTTCTGAAAAGAAATACATCGACGAATGTGGCGCGGCTAATTTCTTCGGAATCAAAGGGAATTCATATATTACGCCCAAGTCAAGTTCAATTTTACCTTCGATAACCAACAAGAGTTTAATGACTTTGGCTGAAGAAATGGGTATGAAAGTCGAGCGCCGTAAAATTCCGGTAGAAGAGTTGGCAACCTTTGAAGAGGCTGGCGCTTGCGGAACGGCTGCTGTAATCAGTCCGATTGAACGGATTGACGATTATGATATGAAAATTTCGTATATCTTTTCGCATGACGGCAAACCAGGTAAAGTGAGCGAAAAACTGTATAAGAAACTGCTTGCTATTCAATATGGTGACGAACCTGATACACATGGTTGGGTGACTGTTATTGAATAAACAAGGCCAAAAAACAATATTTAAAACCCTGTTTGGAGCATTCCGAACAGGGTTTTTTCATTGTATTGTGTGGCTCATTTTTGGTTTGAGCTACTGAAACAATTCTTTTTTGACCCAAAATGTTCCAATTGTAAGTTCACTATCCGGAAATTTACCGCGCTATCGGTTATCGAACCGTAAAAGATGTGGATGGCTTGGTCGAAGTGGCCCGAAAATAAATCTTGTGATTTGAAAATTGTTAGTGTATTTTTGCAGCCCATTGAATATATAAAATCATGATCAAACCAATAGTTGTCAGCGGCATCAGGCCAACCGGAAATTTGCACCTCGGAAATTATTTTGGTGCAGTACGTAGCTTTCTCAAAATGCAGCAGGATTACAACTGCTATTTTTTTATTGCCGATATTCATTCGCTCACCACGCATCCTACTCCTGGCGATCTTCAATCGGGTGTAAAACAGGTGCTTGCCGAGTACCTGGCTTGTGGTATTGATCCCGAACTGGCAACCATTTTCATCCAGAGCGATGTGCCCGAAGTGGTTGAACTCTATACTTTTCTGAATATGAATGCTTATCTGGGCGAACTGGAGCGCACTACTTCGTTCAAGGAAAAAGCCCGGAAGCAACCCGAAAATGTGAATGCCGGATTGCTAACTTACCCGGTTTTGATGGCAGCCGATATCATTATTCATAAAGCACAATTTGTGCCCGTAGGAAAAGATCAGGAGCAAAACCTTGAAATGGCCCGAAAATTTGCCGGACGTTTTAACAGGATGTACAATTGCGAACTGTTTCCGCTTCCTCAGCCATTTACCTTTGATGGCGGCGACATGATTAAAGTTCCTGGATTGGATGGCTCTGGAAAGATGGGCAAATCGGAAGGAAACGGGATTTTCCTGGTTGAAGATCCGAAAGATATCCGTAAAAAAGTGATGCGTGCCGTTACCGATGCCGGTCCGACTGAACCAAACAGCAAAAAGGCCGAAGCGGTCGAAAACCTGTTTACCTTGCTGAAAATCGTGTCAACACCCGATGTGGTAGCTCATTTCGATTTGGCATACAACGATTGCAGCATCCGTTACGGCGACCTGAAAAAACAACTGGCCGAAGACATCATCGCATTTACAGCGCCTATTCGCGAACGAATTCTGGAACTCCTGAAAGATGATGTTTATCTGGGCAAAGTTGCCCGCATGGGCGCCGAAAAAGCCCGCGAATCGGCTCTCGCAACTTTAAAAGAAGTAAAAGAACTAATCGGGTTCAAACGACTGTTCTGAATTGTTCATCCGGTGACTTGAGTTCGTCGGATGAATAACTCACACAATATCAATTATCTATTGCAAATAGCTTTTGTCAGGGTTTCACTCCAAGTGAAGCCCTGACTTGTTTTGTGGATCGTTGCTAAGGTGCTGCGATTACTTGAAAGAATCTATTGTTCTCGCCCGTTCATCTGCAAATACTGGCCATTCACAGATTATATTTTTATTTGTTAGTCATAAGATCGTTTATTTGTCGGGCTTTAAAAAACAATTAAACTTAACAACAACGAGTAATAATTGAAAAGTTGTTGCAACTTATTCCAAAAAGTTCAATCTATGGTTTGTATCTTATAACAATCACCTACAAGTGTTCAGAAAACAGAAAACAATGAAACAACTAAGTATTATTTTGCTTTTATTTACCCTTACGCTACCCGGCTTTGCGTCGATTGTGACCCTAAGTGGCTACCTGAAGGACAAGGCGAACGGGGAGGGCCTGATCGGCGCAACGGTTTATATTCCTGTCCTGAAAACCGGCGCCATTACCAATTCCTACGGATTTTATTCCATTTCGGTGCCGCAGGGTACCTATGCCGTCAATTTTTCGTTTGTCGGTTACAGGGCCCAATCTCCGCAAGTTAACCTGAATACAAGTCAACAATTGAATGTGATGCTTGAGGAAGATACCAAACAGATTGCCGAAGTGTTGGTTACCGGTGAAAAGAAAAACCGGAACGTGGAAAGCCTCCAGATGAGCATGGAGAAAGTTCAGGTAAAGTTGATTAAAAAACTGCCTTCGTTTATGGGCGAAGTAGATCTCATCAAGAGTATCACGCTGTTGCCGGGTATTCAAAATGGGGGAGAAGGGAGTTCAGGATTATATGTCAGGGGCGGCGGTCCCGACGAAAACCTGATGATTCTGGATGAAGCCCCGGTTTACAATGCATCACACTTGTTGGGTTTCTTTTCGGTCTTTAATTCGGATGCCATTAAAGATGTGGAGGTCTACAAAGGCGGTATTCCTGCCGAATATGGTGGAAAAGCTTCTTCAGTAATCGATATACGGATGAAAGACGGAAACTCGCAGCAACTGGGAATGAGCGGCGGAATTGGCAACATTTCGAGCCGGTTGACCATTGAAGCTCCGATCATCAAAGACAAATGGAGTTTCATCGTGTCGGGACGACGAATGTATGCCGATTTCCTTTTTGGAACACTCCTCGGAGTGAAAGTCCTTAAGGATAACAAGATTTATTTTTATGATCTGAACCTGAAGACCTATGCGCAAATCAACGATAAAAACCGTGTTTATCTTTCAGCATACATGGGCGACGACTATTTCAAAGCAGGTGAATCAATTTATATGCGATGGGGAAACTTGACCTCTACGGCACGATGGAATCATCTGTTTAGCAATAAATTTTTCTCGAATACTTCTGCCATTTTCTCGCGATACAACTACAACCTGGGCGTACCAAGTAAAGGATCCGATCAATTCGATTGGTCTTCTCAGATTTCGGATTACAATTTCAAGGAAGACATTTCATGGTTCCTTGATTCGAAGAATAAAATCACCTTTGGAGTCAATTGCATATACCATCATTTTGAGCCCGGACAGATGGTTGCTGGTGAAAATTCGAATTTCTCCGATCGGAAGCTAACCAATTATAATGCCCTTGATAATTCTGTTTATATATCGAACGAACAGTCCTTCGGCTCGCGACTTACACTGAGATATGGTTTGCGCTACTCGTACTTTCAGCAAATCGGGAAAGGAATTGTAAGAGAATATCAAAATCCGGATAAGCCCAATGAAAAAGAAGTTACCGGCGAAAAAATATATGGATCGGGGAAACTGATTCCACCGGGATACAATAATTTTGAACCACGGCTGGCTTTGAAATACATGCTCACGCCTCAGAGTTCGATCAAAGCATCCTACAACCGGATGGCTCAGAACCTGCATTTGATTTCGGATACCAATACGCCAACTCCGCTAGATATCTGGCTGCCCAGTAGTACGTATATTAAACCGTTGATTGCCAATCAGCTTGGACTTGGGTATTTCAGAAATTTCAAAGAAAACATGTTCGAAACATCAGCAGAGGTTTATTACAAAAAGATGAAAAATGTAATTGATTACATTGATGGAGCCGATTTATTCCTGAAAGATAATCTGGAAACGCAGTTGCTACGTGGCAGCGGATATGCGTATGGCCTTGAACTTTACGCAAAAAAGCAGGAAGGAAGGTTAACTGGCTGGCTGAGTTATACATTGTCGCGGTCGATGCGCGAAATTCCGGGAATTAACGATGGGAAAGCTTATCCGTCGAGTTACGACCGCACGCATAATGTTTCGCTGGTTGCCAGCTACGAACTGGCCCGGCGGCTAAATTTATCGGCAACCTGGGTTTTCTCAACCGGCACCCCGACTTTGTACCCCATTGCCAAGTACGATGTTCAGGGAAACACCTTGTATTATTATGCCGATCGCAATAGCAACCGTATTCCGGATTATCACCGGCTCGACGTCTCGCTGAACTACGATTTCAGGAAAAACGATCGCAGTAAGTTTAAACAATCGCTGAACTTCGCCATTTACAATGTTTATGCACGAAGAAATGCTTATTCGGTTACCTTCCGTCAGAACGAAGATAATCCGAATGTTTCGGAAGCAACCCGGTTATCGATCATCGGAACCTTAATTCCATCCATCACCTATAATTTCACTTATTAATTATCCGAAATCATGAAAACTTACTTATATCTTTTGTTATTTGCCATCACCGCTCTGCTGAGTTCGTGCGAAGATGTGATCGATGTCAAACTTAGCGACAAAGATCTGAACCTGATCGGTGTGGAAGCCAGCATCACCTCGATAGATAAGCCTACTGTCTTTCTGTATAAAACCTTGAAAGTCAACATAGATGAAGCTTATCCCGGAATTAGTGGGGCAGTGGTATCCATTTCGGACGATGCCGTGCCGTCCAATACGATTGTACTGACTGAAGATCCGGCGAAAAAGGGTTATTATGGTGTTTCAACAAATGCTGAATACAAGGGTATTGTCGGGCGAGAATACACCCTGACCATTCTGACCAATGGTGTAACTCTTACCTCAAAAGAAAAACTGGCGAAAGTTGAACCCATTGACTCCATTCAGGTTATGCCATCTTCACGCGGTAATAATGTGTTTTTAGGTGTATTTACCTATGGACAGGAACCTGCCGGACTTGGAAATTACTACAAATGGGATGTTTATGTAAATGATACTCTGATTCATGATGCCAGCAGCCTTGCTATTGCCAGCGATGAGTTTGTAGACGGAAATTACATTTCGAAACTGGAGATTTTTACCGATTATTATGAGAAGAGTAAAGAAGCTAAAGACCGCAAGATTAAGCTGAATGACACAGTTTACGTTAAACAAACCTCGATCTCTGAATTTGGTTATAACTTTTATAACCAGATGATTAATCAAAGTTCAGGCGGGTCGCTCTTTAGTGTTCCGATGGCGAACATAAAGAGTAATTTCACATCGAGCGATGGCAAACCGGTTCTTGGTATATTCACAGCCCGCGATGTTTCGATATCGAACAAGGTTGTAATCGACCAATCTATTGTAAGTCAGTTGAAAAAGCAGTAAAACTATAAGCTGTCAAAGCATTCAGACTTCCCGATAAATCAGTTACCCCGAAATACCTACCAGTTGACAGGTATTTTGGGGTTTGACATATAATGCGTTTGGTTACTGAAATTCCCGCCAGCCAATCGAGCGGGCAGAAAGCCTTCAATGGGAACGTTTTGATTGACAGAATTAAGCTACTTGATGTCTTTTAAAAACAGCGTTTTTTGGTCGTTGTAAAATTTCATAAAATCTTTCTCGCTTGGGCATCCTTTTTCAGGAGCATAAGCTATTTCTTTGGTGTTTTTGTAGGCATTTCTCCATACCAACACATACGACATGTTGAACGGGCGTAATGTTTCGAGCAGTGTTTTGGTCCACCATTCCGGGTTTTGCGCAATTTTTCCACCGGCTTCGCTCACAGCTACGATTTTCCCTTTTTCGGCGCCAATCTTCGAAACGATTTTGCAGCAATTACTCAGTCCACCGGCAAAATCGCCGCCATAATCGTATGAGTCGAATGCAAGAAGATCAATCAGATCGTCGCCCGGATAACGTTCCAGATATTCGTCAGCAGTAGAAACAGTGCCGGTTGAATAGGCATACA
>Ga0302292_1001462_pt1 | contig 15149 bp, 9 predicted proteins | sample III_Fen_N2_1_FD_194553 | JGI IMG/M metagenome (GOLD analysis project Ga0302292, IMG submission 194553) | Peat permafrost microbial communities from Stordalen Mire near Abisko, Sweden - III_Fen_N2_1 | ecosystem: Environmental > Terrestrial > Soil > Wetlands > Permafrost | place: Sweden: Abisko...
TACTTTTTCTGCCCATTTGCGAATGCTAGCTTCGGGATACACTTTGTAATGGGTGGCGTTGAGTTCTATCGTGTTGAAATGTTGACCATAATGCGAAAGCATGTCTTTTTGCTGCACGTTTGGCGGATAAATACCCCCTTTCCATGCGTCGAGTATCCAAACAGTGCTGCCAACATACACCTTTAATGCAGAAGAGCGCTGGCCTGTAAGCAATTGCTGCGTAAACCAACCGTTTGGCGGAAGTGTGAAATCAATGGTTTCAAGTAAGGACGGAGCGACTTTTCCAAATTCCATAGTAGTGTTTAAATCGATTTTTGAAAATACTGATAAAATGAAAAACCACAAGGAAGAAACAGTGGAAATAAGTTCGTGAGTTTTTAAGTTTATTGAGTTCGAACTGATAAACTCATTGAACTTAAAAACTCTGGTGTCTTAGTCGTAAAATTCTAACCCTTAGCATCAACCTCCAAAAAAAGTAAATAGTTACGGTATTGAAACGGTTTCGTCCATTTTTCTTCTTGTTCGATTTGCAGGTGAAGGTGCTCATGCAAGGAAAACGCGGTTTGTAGCCCTTCGCTGAACTGAGAAGGGTGATAAAAAGCGGCACTGATCGTTAAATCGTGTTCGTTGCGATACGCTTCGTGAATCAGTAAAGGAATTTTATATCCGAAAGCGATGGTAAACGCTCCGGAAATTTGGTGATTGATGTATTCGTTGGCGCTTGGTGTATTCGGGTGAATCAACGGCAACAAGAAATCGGTTTGCTGCAAGTAAGCATCGAATGTAGCATGATCCACAAAATCGGTAAAATAACGCACTCTATCTGTCAAACCTTGGGTTTCAATGGCCTGTAAAAAAGCTTTCGCATCCGGATGATTAGGATCTGTTTTTCCCAAAAACACAAAACGTACACCGGGGTCGGAAACCTGAATAAAACCGATGACTGCATCAAGGTCTTTTCGCCTGTTTTCAACTCCGCCTGTGATGGTAATCCACTGCTCCCCTGCCAGTTTTTCAATCGATTGATCGAAATTCGGGAAAGAAACCGGATAAAAACTCTCCACCGAAATCCCGTTAGGAATCTGTACATGCTTTAGTAAATCATCGCTGAGTACCAAGTACCGCTTGATTTTCCGGTGAATGATTTTCTGCGTAAAACTTCCTTGAAATTTTCGAATGGTATGAATGATTCCGTAGGCTTGAATGGATTTTGGCAACAAAAACGAGAGGTTACGCACATGTCCACCCTGAGCGGTATTGAACACCACTTTGGAAATAGTGTTTTGTTTAAGGAATTTCACCAAACGACGCATCAATCCTACATCTTTCAGCGCTTTTCCGGTTGGTTCGATAAAATAAACGGTATGAACCAACGCGTGCCAATGAGGATTGCGGTTGTACAATTGCTCGTTGGTCACCAAAATAACGGTTGCATTCACCGACTGCAACGCCTCCAACTGTGTGAGGATACATTCATCGTGCGAACCACCAAATTCTACCAGAGCAATCGTTACTTGTTTCATGCGTAACAAAAGTCGGTTTTTTGAGACTAGGATGCAATCTGAAATGACATATGGAATGCAAAAAATGGAGTTGAGCTAAAAAATCAATCCCGATACACTCTGCTACGAAAAGCAACTTGTTATTGGGACAAGTTATTGCAATATTACTATATATCTGGTTATCAATTATATAAAATGGTAATACAAACTAATAATAAGCAAAAATCAACAAGAATTTATTAAATATAAGTAAGTGAAAAACATATAAAAATCTCATAATCAATGTTTTGTGGGTTTTTGAGTCAAAAAATCAATATTGCAATATTACTATCTATCTGATATACAATAATTTAAAACAACAGACTCCCCCAAAAGAACCTTCTTATTCAAAGCTTTCAAATTCAATCTTATTTCTCAACAACTACGCAACGCTTCTTTTTCGAGAAGCATCACCCTTAAAAACAATGAGTAGTTTATGAAAAGAATAGTACAATTGGCAGGATTTTCTGCCTTGCTTTTGGGAGCGTTGCCTGTTGGTGCACAGGGACTAAACCCAACAATTAGTGGCGACGATATGTTGTGTCCGGAAAGTACCGGAACGGTCGCTACTCAAGTTTTTCAGGGATACCAATGGTATCAACGTTATTACGGTTCAGTTGATACGGTACTTATTCCGGGAGCTACTTCACAAAGTTTGCTGATGGATGCTTACAATTATTCGGCATCTTATCTGATTGTGGAGGTAACGGATGGTGCGGTAACGGAAATGTCGCCTGAGTTTTTTGTTGACGGATGGGCTTTTCTTCCCCCTACAGTATTGACAAGCGGTGATTTTACCATTGGTCAAAACGGTGAATCTATTCTTTGCGAGGGAGATACACTTTACTTTGAATTGATGCAACCGTATACCACCAACATTGTTTGGACGAACAATGGAAGTCCGATTCCGAACCAAACCAACAATGTGCTGGAAGTGACAACATCGGGTAATTATAACGTTTCGGGAGCTCCGACTGTATGTCCGGATTACAATCAGAACCTTGGAGTAACATTACAAGTCGTAGTTCAGGATTGTTCAGCGGCAGGAATCGACGAAAATGCGCTTTCAGGTACATTGGTATTCCCGAATCCGGCAAGTGATCGATTAACGGTTCAGCATCCGTCTCAATCAATATCTGCTATTGTTATTCATGATGGTGTTGGATGCTTCATTAAATCAGTTCAGGTGAACCAAATGACGACCGAAATTGCAGTAGATGAATTGTCTGAAGGAACCTATTTCATCACCATCCATTCCAATGGTGGAAGTGAGGTAAAATCTTTTGTGGTTCAGAAGTGATCGATTAAACCACAAAGACACAAAGAAAAAAGACAAGTTTGAAGTGTTAAAAGAGCACAAAGGGATTTAGAAAGGTATTAGCGTTTTCGGAAGCGGAGTTGCTTTTTTACCACAAAGACACAAAGGGGAAAGACAAGTTTGACGTGTTAAAAGAACACAAAGAGAATTAGGTAGAACCCTTTGTGACCTTAACACGTCTATCCTTCCAAAAAAACTTTGCTCCTTCGCTGAAGCTTCGGCGAAAGCTTTGTGTCTTTGTGGTGAATTCAACAGTAAATTAACCCACAATTAACACCCAACCTTTAGTAACCTTTTTCCGGTCGGTTCATTTTAAAAAAGAACAACTGTATTTTTGGTGCTATGTTGCGATTAAGCATTGTGCTACTCTTATTGATACTCGGTTGGTCGGCCCAAGGTCAAACCATTACGATCCTAATTGACCCCGGACATGGCGGTTCCGATCCCGGACACGAGTCGCTCAATAGTTCCCACAAATCCGAAAAAGAGCTCAACCTCATCATTGCCAAAAAATTCGGCTCTTACCTAGAAGAGAAGCTTTCCAACGTAACGGTTCTTTATACCCGCACCGACGATACGTATCCATCATTGGACGATCGAGTGGAAATGGCCAATTCCAAAAAAGTGGATTATTTCATCAGCATTCACTGCAATGGAAGTCCCAATACGGGAATTCACGGTACCGAATCGCACGTACATTCCATGTCATCGCGCAAATCAGTGAAACTGGCTAAAGAATTCGAAAAGGAATTCGGTGGAAAAGCAGGTCGAAAATCACGCGGTGTAAAAGATACCGACGATCGTGAACACACATTACAAGTCTTAAAATTCACCGAAATGACCAGTGTTTTGGTAGAATGCGGCTTCCTTACCAACGAAAACGAAGCTAATTACCTCAATACAACTTACGGTCAGGATATTTTAGCTTCGGCCTTGTTCCGCGGCATGCGCACCTTTTTACAGGAAGAGCATCCTGCCATTCAGTTTACCAAAACAAGCACAACCACTGCTGCTACTTCAGAAACCTCTTCTGCTTCCACAGGCACAACATTTACCGTGCAAATCATGAGTTCGAAAGAGCCCATTGAAACTACAGCGAACTCTTTCAAAAAGCTCGACAAAACGGTGGTTCGTGAGAAAATTGCCGAAACCGGTTACAAGTATCGTTATGTGGTAGGTTCATTTACGAGTAAGGAAGACGCTGAAAACTACAAAGATGAGGTGCGTGAAAAGGGATTCCCCGATGCCATCGTAATTGTGAAAAAGAAGACGTAACTTTCCTTAAAAAGCACGTTTTAACGGCATTACCTTTGCTCGAATCATGCTATTGACAAGCGTTCTAAATCAATGCGTTATTCGAAATCAGGTTTTTATATTAACTTTGTTACAGGTTGGACCTCCAACAGCAGACCAATGTACTTGAAGTATGGCTACCGTTTTTGAAACCCGTTTAATTGGAAATATTGGAAAAGATGCCGTTGTAAAACGCATGGATCGTGGAGTGATTGCGATTAATTTTCCTGTGGCGCACAACAAAAACTGGCGCGACAAACGCACCGGTGAAGCCCGCACCAAAACCACGTGGGTCAACTGTACCATCTGGAAAAAAGAAGGCGCCAACATGCGCATCCTCGATTTTTTGAAAAAAGGTGCATTGGTTGAATTGCTCGGAACACCTTTCTCCAAATCATTTTTACAGGAAGACGGCACTACCCGCTCCGAAATCAGACTCAACGTATCGAAAACAAACATTCTGCGTCCGGCAAAATGCGACGGTGAAATGCCGTTTGACATGGTAGACGACAATGAATTGAGCTGCGATGACGAGGGTTGCGACGCCGGTTTAGACGATTTTACGCTTTCGGAAGAAGATTTTTAGGTCTTGGTCCTCAGCAAACTACCGTCGAATCTCAAAAAATAGCACGCTTTTTTTAATCGAACGTTTTTGAATTTAAATTCTTTGTTTATATTTGCACCCGTCTAACTACAAAAGTTAGCACAACCAAATTAGATTCTTCCTTAGCTCAGTTGGTTAGAGCATCTGACTGTTAATCAGAGGGTCCTTGGTTCGAGCCCAAGAGGAAGAGCCATAGCGTGACAAAGCAATTTTGTCACGCTTTTTTCTTTTATAATCCTTTGTTTTTCAAAAGGTTACGTGGTTAAAAAGCGGTTCGATAATTCTATTTTTTCGGACTGCTTTTTTTTGACCTATTATCGAACCGCTAGTCTGAAGCGCCCTATTTCCGAGATATTGGCTACTTTTACCCTAATCTAAAATCATTATTCATGGCAGATATAATTGTACTTAGAGGAACTATTGATGCAGGAAAGACAACAACCTGTGGTTTCATTTATCAGGGCTTACTTCCAATTTGTAATCAAGAACACACTTTTAATGGTCGAATCGTTCAAACAGATAGTTTAAGATTTACTCAAAATAACACCGTGATCGATTTTGAAGCGATTCTAACGCTTCCTAATGGCATTCTTGTCGGAATCATTAGCGCTGGAGATGATTATCAGTTAAGAGCGAAATTAGAAGATCATATTGCTAAAGGAGTTCACACAATTATTTGCTGTACCCGTTCCATAAACCGTGATGGTTCAACTTTTAGAATGATACAAGATGAATTTCAACCAACCCATCCGATTGTATTGGAACAATGGGTTCCTTGGACTCAAAATGGAAACTTACGTACTATTAAAGCACCTGTGGTGAATACAGTAGTTAATTTTGTTCGTTCATTATTGTAAACCTGTGATAACAGGACTAAATTTAAGGAAGAGTAATCTGCTTAAGATATTTCCCTTTTAATTTGATCTCTCCATTTTTTACTTTTCGGATTTTCACCCCCGTTGTAGATCTATCATGTTCATTTTCATAACTGCTATAATATTCCCAGTTGTCTCCTATTTGTTTCATAACAACAAAAAACACTTGTTGGTTGGTACCAAAAATGAACAAATCAACAAAAGACAAAATACAGTAAGAATGAGTCGAACTCTTAACTAAATAACAATCCATAAGATCGTAAGAACCAGTATAATCAAGTTGCATTAGACCATACAAACGATCTAACGTCATTTTCTTTGTTCCGCTTTCTATATAGTCACGATTTATAGTATCATTAATTTCAAAAGTTTCATTTAACCGACTATGAATTACAATCTGCAACTCTGAAATGCTTTTCAAGGAATATACATGAGATGAATCTTTAGCCAAAAAACTCGATTCGAATTTTATGCAATTTTCCAATCTCATTTGTTTTTGACCGAATACGAATGTCGAATAAAAAACCACTAATATGATAACTACTTTTTTCATAAACCTTTTAATCTAGCGGCGACTAATTTGAAACTCAATTCTCAGCTACAAAATTAATCAACTGCTCTTCTGAAAAGTCTTTCCGACTTATCCTGAATGTTTTGACTAATTTAAAGTGGGTGTTCTTTATATCGTAGGCACCTATAATTACATCATCAGCATCTGGTCCTTTTAAAATAAAAAGTCTATTTTTTTTCTGATTTATATACGCAGGACCTTTTGACCATAAGTCATTGTTTTTACCATTTTGATTCAAAAATATTTCTTTTTTTGACTTGATGTCGTAGGTGAAAATTCTAATCCAATCATTAAAACTCATTGTAATTGGTATGAAAAGAACTGAATCATTCATAATTAAATCTTCTGATGAGTGAAGTTTTGAATCAGATACGTTTATAATTGACTTTTCAGTAAAATAACCCATTTCAGAGTCTTCGGGTTTACAATAAAATCTATGTATTAGTAGATTGTTTTGGTAGATAAATAAGGAATCAAGCTGGACAGAATCGCTATAATGCCTAATTTCATATACTTTACTAGAATCGGACATAGATTCATAAGAAACAATGTCCGTTTTTTTAGAATCATTTACTCTAATCTTATCTTTTTTAAAAACGCAAGATGCGAGTATTATTGTGATAAAAATTAAACCGCTTATCGTTTTCATTTTCTGACTTAATGGGGAATCCTTCCTTAAGTAACTATTGTCTTTCTCATCAATTTAAATCCCTTCGAATTAATTTACTTGAACACCATTAACCAAAATAACACCTCCAGTCAGTTCAAATCCGTCAAGAGATTCAATTTTACCATACATCAAATCATGTGATGAAGTAGGTAGTTTAAAAGATCCTTTTTGTTGTATTAGGGACCCCTTATTTTCTTGTTCAATCAAGACCAATACATTATTATTATAAGTAAACCGGAAGGTTGAAAGATTGTTGCTTATTGTGATAATTGTTAGCTTGTTGATCGACAATGAAGATATTTTGTTTTTGCATAGCTTGGTACTTTTTAACTCACTAATTCTACCTTGATTATATTTTGCTTCAACAATTTTTTTTCCCGTATAATCAAATTCCGAACTGCCGATTAACATAGTCAATTTATAATTCCACTCTTTAATTTTGACTTTACCCGTATAAAGACTTTCTGTAATTAAATTGAGAGATTTGTCTAACTCAAATTCTCTTTTTGCCATCAGTTCCTTTTTGATTACACGAAATCCAGAGACCTCTCGAACCAATAAATAACATATATTTGAATCAATTCGTTCTTTAAAGACAATTGTATCTCGTTCGTTCATTGAAAGTATTTCATTGTCGTGACCTTCAAAATTTGTTTTGAAAAAATAATCGTCACTTACAATTGGCGAAATGATTTTATCAAGAAATATATTTGAAGAATGTTGAGATAATCCATTTTGACTGATCATCAAAATGAACATGATAAATACTGTTTTCATAACATAAATGGGATTATTTTTCATATAAAATGATTGAACTATCTTTTTTGGCAGATTTTGCACCTTCAAGTCTATCGTCCTTTTGAGAGCCGGCACAATTTTCATCTATATACTTTCCGTATTCAGCAAATGCTTGTCCAATTTCATCATTATTAAACAAATAAAAATAGAGTAGAAAAGTAAAATTACTTTGGAAGTTATTACCTAAATAAGTGTTACCGAATTTAAAAGTTCCTACACCTGAACCACTTGTTCTTATTGATTCTTTTAATACTTTATCAAAGAATTTCTAAGAGATTCACGAGATTTTTTAAAATCTCTAATTTAAGACATCCAATATTTAATGGGGTGTTCTCATAGCTTTTACAATAGCTGTTTGTTCGGATGTTAAATTGATTTTACGAAGATTCTTTTTATCATTCACATTTGACAAAAGCACTGCCAGACCTAATGTCTGATCATCAGTTAATTCACCTGATTCATATCTTTTAATAAGGACATTTATTTCTTTGTGATTTATTTTGTTCTCTTTAGAAAACATTACCATATTCTTTTGGATAAGAATATCCGATAAAGAACCAAATTTATTTAAACTTATATCAATGATCGAATCAGCACTCTTATAATCATTGATTTCTAGATACTCATTAGTTAAGAATTGATATGCACTCAAACTATCTGGATATTTTTCAATAAGTTTTATAAAACAGGGAATACAATTCGTTAAAGAATCATTGATGATTCTTTTTTGATTGAAGCATTTTTGGACTGAATCGTTATACTCTATATTTTTTGAATTGTTTTGAGAAGAACAACTAAAACTAATATAAAAGAGTACTATAAGTAAAGGGGAAATTAAATTTTTCATGATTTTTAATATTAAATTCTAAGGTTTAAATAGGGTATAAGTGACCGTTCCATTAGACACAAATCCGGCACTATTTGTTACCCGATCATCAGAATTGCCCGACCCCATTTGTACGTTTATTTTTAGCAAAACTTCTGAATTAGGGTTTTCAGGAAGATTTACTATTCCACTACCGAAATAAGTATATAATTTAATCTCCTCCCACATAGCATCTCCTTTAGGAATACTAATCGCACTTGAAGAGAAAACTTTTCCTTTATAAAAAACTTGCATAGTTCCTCCAAAATCAGGATTATCAGCTGTAGTTGTTCCCCATGCAGAAAGTGAAAGTTGTTTTTTACCGTTATTTGGATCTTTGAAAGCTTGATATTTAAACCATGTATTAAAACTAGCTCTTGCCCCTACATTTTCTACTGGTACCCATCTCCAAAAATTCTCGTGTTTTGTAACCTGTTTATATGGATAACTCGAATTTTTAATACTCTCGTTAAACCCATTAGGATCGCCGAAAATTTCATTCAATCGAATATGGTTTTCGGTCCAATTGGATGATTTTGTCCCACTATTCATATATGTTTCCATAACTTTCCCCCAAATTTCAGATCCTTTTCCAGATGGATCAATATAAGCTATTGGATTACTCAAAACATAATTATACGTACTCCAACTTGGGTATTTATTTGCCCATGGGTCTGTTGATAGGAAACGCGCTACATCTGCGTCGTAATACCTCGCTCCTCTATAATCTAACCCAGTCTCGCGATCACGTTCATGGTTAGTTGTCAAATAACGATCACCATCACCGTTGTCATACTCACGGAGTACTTTACCGTAAGGGTAATAATCCACAGCATTTACAACTTTTGACATATATTGTACTCCTACATTCTCAAAACTAACTCGCGTATTACCCAAATGATCATACAAAAAGAAGGTAGCTTCTTTCGGATAAATCCTCTCAGGAGTTGAGCTTAACTCATCGGAAATAATTCGTGCAATTCGTTCTTTACCGAAGACAAAATACTCTTTGGTTGGAGCTGGTGTAACGCCATTCGTTGTCGTGAATTTCACGATGGCCAAATCTCTACCAAGTGCATCTTTGATGTACATTTCTTCTGTTGTTTGAGCAGTGGCTACTACTTTTTTATAGAAACGACTGTCGCCTCCGTCGTAAAGATACGAAATAGCATCTGTTCCTTTGGTCATATTAAACGCATAAGATGAGCGCCCGTAAGTGGTTGCTGAAATACCTTTGAAGTTATCGGTAAGCATATTTCCGTTAGCATCATAGCTATAAGTGCGGTCTACACTTCCATTGATACCATCAACAAAAGTTAGTCGGTTGCCACTACCATATTGGTAGGATGCAAAATCATCATAAGTCAAACCGATATTTACTTGCACTCCGGGTTTCACTCGCAGTAAAGTGGTAATGTTACCAATTTTATCATACGCAATAGTTTCATCACCTATACGATAGGAATCGGCAGGTGCTGTATTTGAAGCATTATCAGTATGAGCTTTCACATAATCTGCTACCGTTGCATCTGCATTTGTAAGCCTGTTTAATCCATCGTATTTATACCCGTAATCTGTAGCATAGCTGAACATTGGTACTGTATTAATAGCGGTACTCGCATCGAATTTGTACAAAGCCTTTGTTGCATTTACGTTACCGTTGTAACAATCATTATGCGCAACTGTCAATACGTTACTGACATTAGGTATTACTGTCGTCGGGAAATTATCGTCGTAATAAAGTGAATAGTCTAACAAATGAGTGCTAATGCTTGTCAATCGATTACGCATATCGTAATTGTAGTTTATGTCCTCTACTTTTAGATTGCTATTAGAGCCATCATTCACTGTCAATTTTGCAACTGTAACAACACCTAAAGAATCTGAATAGGTATAAGTAGCCATCAACGTAGCATTAGAAGAGTTGACAACTGCACTTTGGGCAGCATATACTTGACTTAATCTGTTTAATTCATCATATTGATAGAAGTAATCCATTTCTACGCTGTTGTTATTCCCAATATCAATTCGTTCTTCAAGCAACGAACCACGATAATTATAACTTGGGTAATCAATTTTAGCTATGACAGTTTTTGGATCTGTCAATGCTTCATTGGTAGGGTGCTGACGGATTAATTGCGAAGTGATGTGTTCTAGTATATCATAGGTATTAGTGATTTTTTGCACTGCAACACCACTTAGGTTATAGGATTTGGTTTCAACAATTTTACCCATTGTAAGCGGAAAGGCATTGTTTGTACCGTAAACTGTTGTTTTTTCGGCAATGCTCGTTCCTGTTGGTAAACCGCCCATTGTTGCTATAACAAGCACATTATTGACGTTGGCAAGCGTAGAATACGAATTGAGCCAATCAAGCGAACTTCGGTTACTAAAGGTGTAACGGAAATAATGCGATTGCCCTTGCTGGTCAACATAATAATTCCCAGCCTGACCAATGGAGCTATTGGCATAACAAAATGCATCCTGATGGTATGTTGTTGTTACCCAATACTGTCCGGTTGGCTTTCCGTAATCATCGTATGTAAACTTGCGGTAACGTGGTGTAGAGATATTACTACCATTTTTAAAGTCACGGTCAATCTGATCTTGGATAGCACTCACTTGCCCCATTTTGTTGTACATGAAACGTTTTGTGCCACTATCAACAGTTGTTTCAGTAACTAGTTGCCCCAAAATGTTATACTTGTAATCGGTGTGCTGGCGCGATGGATTGATTGTTTTAGCGAGGTTGCCGTAATTATCATACACAAATAGCGTTACCACTTTTTGATTCAGATTATTCCAACCTATCGTTGCTACTTGTTGTCCAAAAGCATTGGTATAAGTGATTGTTTCTTTTTCGTCTTGGTCTTTTACAGCGGTTCGTTTGAAACGGAAAGCATTTGTTGAACCGCTTTTCATGATTAATTGAAGCTCTGTGTTATTTAATCCTAATTCACAAGATGCAACTATATTATTGACAATATGTGTTACAGTTTCAACCGTTTTATCACTTGTAATAGCTACAGCATAATTTGCACTTCGTGTATTGAGTGAAGCTGGGTCATGATCGTATTTAGATGTTTCTTTAAGAGACGCAGTAAGATTATTTCTATATATGAGTCCGGCATTCTGTGTTACAAACGGTTTTCGGGTTTCAACAGCACGTCCCCAATTATCATAAGTTACCGATCCACTATAAATTTTCGTGTTTGCATTAACTCCGTATGCTTTTATAACACCAGCGGTTCGGGAAAGCGGGTCTAAAAATGCCTTTTGATATTCTTTAGAAATACCATCGTTAAATACTATAGAATAAACATAGTTTTGATCAGTTCTGTCATTAAAACCCAAACTACCATCATGATTCCATTGTTTGTATTCATTTGTTGAAAGCAGACGAGTTCCATTTTCTGTCACAGAAGCTAAGCGGTTTAGACCATCAAAAGTGTAATCAAAGTAATGTCCTGATGGATTGGTGGTTTTCTTTACCTGACCATCGTTTGTAAACTCAAACGTTGTAGATAACGAATCTAAACGACCAAAGCCAACTGTCACCCGAATCGGTAAACCAATATTTTGTGCATCAACTGATGAATAATTGTCTAAGAAACTATAAGCAGGGTTGTTACACAAGGTGTTGTCATTCCAGTATTGTTGTACTTTTTTGTAATAATAACGAGTTCGAATGCTATTTTGATTCTTAACAATGGCAGGTTGGAAATATTCGTTTCTCTCCAAAACGGTCATTGTTGTAAGTGTATCAAATGGGTAAAACATTCGGTACACGCCATCAAATCCATTCGGGTCTGTTGCAACAGGATCGAGATAAAAATCAACCACATACTTATTGGTTCTATCAAAACGTTTATCAGCAAACTCTGTGTTGAGGATTCCCATGATTGTGTCTAGTTGTACAATCGTAGAGCGTAATTGCAAGGTTTTGGAAAGGGAACTTGCCAACTGCAAATATCGTTGTGGATCAGGCAGATTTTCTTGCGACAGTGGTGGGTTACAGTTCACCAATTCTGCACCCGGAAAACAAGTTGCAGCATTCACCCCATACGGACAGGCATAATACCCGATCACATCATCTTGCCACAAACAAAAATTATTTGGTAATGCATTCAATAAATCCGATTCAAATCCATATTTCCAATATTGACAAGCTTGACAATCTGTAGGGTTTGGAGTTGGTGCTCCAGTCTCAGGGCAATAAGCCCCTTGATATGTCCTATTTACAATTGGGTTTATTACAAAATTCCAACGTGCATCATAGAAATAATACTCACTTCGCATCATCGCTGTTTCATCACGTTGACTTTTGGTAATGGTTGTTTTCTGATAAGGCGTTGTGCGCATATTGTACTGACGGCTTTTCGTCATACCATCGTATTTAGGTATTTCAGGTGCTCCCAATTGATAAGCTGTCTGATATTGGTTTTCCCATCTTGAAGTATAAGCTACCGTATCGTCTGCTCCAGTTGCATTATCTATAATTATCGGATCAAAAGAAGTCAAATCGGCTCCTAAATCCTTGATATCGTAATTGTACCAATAACGGTCATATCTGTTTTTAAGATCAAAGAGGTAAAAATACTGTTCTTCGTTTTTCGCTGTTGGTAAGTGAACGGAAGTACTGGTAACACTGAAGACCTGCCAAGACGGCTCGTGTTTGAGCGCAAGGTTGGCGATTGTTTTTGTACCACCCGACCCAAAAATAGCGGTCATGTTTACGGTTCTGCTTGGAATGTCTTCCAATCCCATCAATACTTTGTAGGCGCGACCGTTTGAAACACCTCGGTAATCTGCTTCGTAATATTCGTAAGATGTTTTGTTTTCAATGTAATTCCATCCTGCCGATGTAGCTCCATTGCAATATTGGGTTAACGGATTACCTGAGAATTGTAGTTGAGAAAGGAACTGCTGATTTGCATATTTACTAGTAAGTAAGGTAATGATACTAGGTTCTAATTGACGATTAGCAACCGCACAAATACGGGTCATGTCCGCAACAGAAAACGGAGTTGATCGATTGATAATATTAGTCAAAACGGTTTCGTTTGGATAATTAAGTCCATTCTCAATAATTTCAACGATTGCCGTATTTGAAACGGTAGTATTTGAGTTCAATTGATTGTATAAACTTTCGGTCATCATCTGATACTTAAATACTCTGCTGAGCGATGTTTTTGGTACGACCGAAGAGCTAATAATACTACTCAAAATGCTCTCAGGCATTTGGGGTTGTTTGGCTAATACATTTGTGATACTTCCCGGTGAAATATAATTGCTCGTACTCATCAATGATTGAAGAACAGGGAAGGAGAGGTAATCATCATGCATAAAGAATGCTTCAATCAATTTCTGATCCCATCTACTACTCATATTAGCAATGGCATGAGTGAGAATCTCATCTGCAAAGTAGGATTGAGTATTGGTCAGATTCACCAAATCAAGCGCAACGAATTTATTGTAGTTGGTAATTGTCTGTTTCCAAATCTTATTACTAAGTCCGGTTTGAACTGTGAGGATTTGCGTTTTCTCAGTACTTGTAAAGCGTGTTGATTCAATGAGTTTAAAGAGAACTGTATCGGCTAAAGGTGATCCTGCAAGTAGGCTTGTTACCACATTTTTAGGTGTCCCAACATTGATTTGAGAAATGTAAGCACTATCGCGACTCCTTAAATAACTTACCGAATTAACTAAACCACCACCAAACGGATTTGGATTCGTTGTTACCACCGCCGGAAGTACGGTAGCAGAAAGTATAGCGGATTTGGATAAATAATCATCATACGTGCGTGTAATCTCCTCGGTTTTCTTCACAAAATAAGAATTCAGGAAATATTCCTGATTCGTTGTTGCTAAGGCAGAATAGAAATAGAAATCAAGGAATTTAGGAGTTTCTTTAGAATCTCCTGTCCCTGTAAATACTGGGATATTTAAGAATTGATACGCATTTGAACCTGTGTATGTTGTGCCTAAGTAATCTACTGTTAACGGCTGATTAAAATAATAATCCTTGTATTCATACTGCCCACCTGGATTGTCTTCTTCCTGATTCCAAATGATGTTTTCTTTCATCAAATTTGGACGGGTATAACCGTTTTTGAATGCCAAGGTATAACCATAGTTGAAAATTTTCTCCTCAAACAACTTATTAGTCACATCATATTGTTTGATCGATTTGATCTTACCGTGATACAGGTAGTCTTCAATATTAGTTGAAGCCCCACCTACAGATGTCAACACATCACCATAGTGTTCATACACGGTTTTATTCACGTAAGAAGTTCCGTTATCGACCAAGGTTGGGCCGTAAACACTCACGGTTCTAAATCCTACATCATACGAAGTGGTTCTACCGTGGTGGAAATTTGAAACAGTATTGTTTAAGTCTAGTGTTTTAAACACTTTGGAGCTCACATCAAAATCATACATCCAACGTTTGTGAGCATTATTGGAACTAGCTGTTCCGTTTTTCACCAAATCATTCTCATCATTTTTCAAGATGTATTTTACAACAGGATGCGCTGTTACCGCTTTAAGTGTCCCGAATGCTTTGGTTGTTACAATTGAATTACAATAGGTATCGAACACATAGCGATTGG
>Ga0302292_1001464_pt1 | contig 15130 bp, 12 predicted proteins | sample III_Fen_N2_1_FD_194553 | JGI IMG/M metagenome (GOLD analysis project Ga0302292, IMG submission 194553) | Peat permafrost microbial communities from Stordalen Mire near Abisko, Sweden - III_Fen_N2_1 | ecosystem: Environmental > Terrestrial > Soil > Wetlands > Permafrost | place: Sweden: Abisko...
ATTCGGGATACACACAACCCTGCACTATCGGAAAATAGGTTTGTGAGTAACCATATTTTGGCTCAGTCTGATCAAAGTGTTTCAAGCCCCTATCCAGCCACCTATGAGTCAGCTCCATAGATTTTTTTGCATAGGCAAAATCTGCTGTTCCTGGCGTACATTCATCAAAAGCCATGATAATGTCAGCACCTATTATTCTTTGAATATCAACTACATTTTCCGGTGTAAAAAGATGCTTGCTTCCATCTATGTGCGAACGAAAGGTTGCACCTTCTTCTTTCAATTTTCTGTTCCCGGAAAGCGAAAATACCTGATAACCACCACTGTCTGTCAGAATTGGTCTATCCCAACCATTAAATTTATGCAATCCACCCGCACGTTCAAGCGTATCAATTCCAGGTCGTAAATATAAATGATATGTATTTCCAAGAATAATCTGCGCTTTAATATCCTCTTTCAACTCATGAAAATGAACGGCTTTTACTGAAGCTACCGTACCTACAGGCATAAAAATAGGAGTTTCGATCACGCCATGATCTGTGGTTATTTTTCCTGCCCGCGCATTTGAATTTGGATCGGTATGCTGTATTTCAAAAGTCATTGATACTATATTTTTTAGCTTTATTTCACGACGGTTCTCTCTAATTTGATGTCCACTTTTTCAGAATTCAATTTTACAATTCTGCCAGGTGCACCCACCACAGTGCAATTTGAAGGAATATCGTGCATAATCACAACCGTCTCTGCACCAATTTTTACATTATCTCCTACACATATAGGACCTAACAATGTTGCTCCTGTTCCGATTAATACATTATTTCCAATAGTAGGATGTCTTTTTTCTTTATGATTACCAGTACCTCCAATTGTGACATTATGGAAAATAATACAATTATCACCTATTTCAGCTGTCTCGCCAATAACAATAGCACTTCCGTGATCAATAAAAAATCCTTTTCCTATTTTTGCTCCAGGATGAATTTCGATTCCTGTTATAAATCGGGATATCTGCGATATCAATCTTGCAAGAAAACCGAATTTGATACGGTAAAGTGGATGTGAAAAGTAGCGATGAAGCACAATTGCTTGTAATCCGGGATATAGTAAAAATTGAATTCCTTTTGATGCAGGATCGTTCTTGTAAATAACTTTTATATCATCAAACATTTTATCCTACATTTAAGGTTCACACACCTTGAATAAAATTCTCAAGAATCTTCTGTCCTACTTCTCCTGATTTTTCGGGATGAAATTGAACTGCGTAAAAATTATTTTTGTGTACCGCAGAACTGTATTCTTTTGTATAATCGGTTCGGGCAATTGCGTTTTCGCAACTTTCTACATAATAACTATGCACAAAATACATATAAGCATTTTCAGCAACCCCCCGAAAAAGATCAGATTTCAGGTTCGTTATATTATTCCAACCAATTTGAGGAATCTTTAGACCAGTTGCCGGAAAAAGTTTTACTTTTTGATCAAAAATACCGAGGCATTGTGTGTCGTTTTCTTCTGAATGTGCACACATCAACTGCATCCCGAGACAAATTCCCAAAACAGGCTGGGTTAGCGAGCAAATTAGTTTATCCAGTCCTTTATCTTTTAAATACTTCATAGCAGAAGAGGCCTCACCAACTCCCGGAAAAATCACGCGGTCAGCCGATCGGATTTCATCATGATCATCAGTCACTATAGCATTTACACCTATGCGTTCTAACGCAAAAAGCACCGAACGTATATTCCCTGCATTGTATTTTATTATAACGACTTTCATTGATAGTATATAAAAGTATGTAAAACTATAAAACCTAAAATAACAAGTTTGCAAAATTCAGAAAAGTACAAGCATCCGTACCTTATGAAGCTACTGATTCAAAAGGTATCAGATCAATTTATTAGTGGCTGTATCCGGAAATATTATGGCTGGTTTAAAAGTTCTGGCTTCTTCCATCTCCATCATGGCAAAAGCCATGATGATAACAACGTCTCCGGGCTGTACTTTTCTTGCTGCTGCACCGTTCAAACAAATTACTCCGGAATTACGTTTGCCGGGGATAACATAAGTTTCAAAGCGCTCGCCATTATTATTATTTACAATACTTACTTTCTCGTTTGCAATCACATTTGCTGCATCCATCAAATCTTCATCAATCGTAATACTTCCAATATAATTCAAATTTGCCTCTGTTACAGACACTCTATGAATTTTAGATTTTACAATGTGTACTAACATATTATTCCTGTTTTTGGTATACTATTTTTAAATAGCTACCATATATATTTTAAATTATTTATTTCCGATTAAGAATTATACCTGACATTATCTATCAATCTTACTTCTCCGCAAAAAACGGCAATACAACCAACAGCAGATTCGGACCAAGAATCAACAGATTGAAGTGTAGAAGAGTTTACAATCTCGTAATATTCAACTTCTAAACCGGTAACTTTGTTTATTTTATCAACAACCCAAAGAATCAGTTCATTTGGGCTCATTTGAGCCGCAAAGTTACGACTTTCAAACAGAACTTTAGATATTTCAACCGCATTTTTACGCTGTTCGGCAGTCAGACGCTCGTTTCGACTGCTCATAGCAAGCCCCGAAGGTTCGCGAACAATCGGACAATCGATTATATTTACGTCGAAGTTTAAAGTTCGTACCATATGATGAATGATAGCCAGCTGCTGAAAATCCTTTTCACCGAAATATGCATTATCTGGCTGAACCAGTTGAAAAAGCTTACTCACAATCTGTACCACTCCATTAAAATGACCCGGACGAAACTTGCCTTCCATAACAGCGTCTAATCTGTTAAAATCAAATTTAAACTGCTCCGTCAACTCATTTGATCCATAAATTTCATTTGCCTCTGGCGAAAAAATCAATTTACAACCCACCTTTTGAAGCATTTCAGCATCGCGCTCCAGATTTCGAGGATATTTCTCCAGATCAGCAACATTATTAAACTGAGTAGGATTTACAAAAACACTGACAATACAAACATCATTTTCTGCCACACAACGCTCAACAAGTGCTTTATGACCATCGTGTAACGCACCCATTGTCGGCACAAATCCGATTGTTTTTCCGGCGGCTTTAAGCAATTGAATTTCAGCAGATATTTCGGCTTTTTTTCGAATTATTTTCATTATCTCATTATTGTTTTTTGACAGCAAAAATCCGAGAATTTACTGTCAGTAAAAATTGCGTGCAAAAGTAGTAAAACTTATTTGTATATTCATTCATTATGCTCGTTTATACAATACAACAACGCATTTCGTCCTATCTTATATGTCTTTATCCAACAATACGCTCTCTTGCTCAATTTAAATCAAAATGCGCAGATACCGCACCCTGTATTATCTTGGTTAAACTTTTATAAATAGACTATCACCTAAAACACCTACTCAACCATGCATAAATGGATAACAAACTGACTTATTGAGCTATAATCATTTTTTAGGCAATTATGTTTTTTGTATAAGTTCTTTTTCTAATAAGTCTAGTTAACAGTTGGCGATTTACATCTTGTTTATATCCGATTTTTTTTATATATCTTTGCATAACGAAAAATTATCTCAAAAGCATCTGAATAGTAGAGCATGAAAAAAATTACAAAAGTCTTGTATATTTCGCAAGAGATATTCCCGTATTTGCCAGAATCAGAATTGTCGAATATGGGTAGATACTTGCCACAAGCGGTACAAGATAGGGGAAGGGAAACCCGCACTTTTATGCCAAAATTTGGAGCGGTTAATGAACGAAGAAATCAATTGCATGAAGTGATCAGATTATCAGGAATGAATTTGATAATTGATGACACAGATCATCCATTAATTATCAAAGTAGCTTCCATTCAATCGGCTCGAATGCAGGTATATTTTATTGATAATGATGACTATTTTCATCGTAAAAACACTATTGCCGACGAAAACGGTGAAGAGTACGAAGACAACGATGAAAGAACGATATTCTTTGTACGGGGAGTTATGGAAACAGTAAAAAAACTTCGTTGGACTCCCGATGTTATTCATTGCCAAGGCTGGATGACCGCTTTAGCTCCATTGTACATAAAAAAAGCATACAACGACGATCCTTTTTTTAAACATTCAAAAGTGGTTTATTCCATTTTCAATGATGATTTCAAAAATCCGTTTCGTGATTTATTTGCCGAAAGATTGTTACTCGAAGGAATAGAAAAAAAGCATGTTGTTCAGGTAAAAGATAAAATAATAGATTTTGTAGCCCTGTCTAAATTAGCCATTGATTATTCTGATGCGGTAATTCAATCCAGTCCTGTAGTTAATCAAAAAGTGTTGGATTATATTGCATCTGAAAATGTAAAATTTCTACCGTTTCAATCGGGCGATGATTATGCAGATGCTTATGTTCAATTTTATGACAGCCTTTAGTCAACAATAAATCTTTCAAGAGTTTTTTAATTTTCAATTCAGTAAATTTTTCTTCATTTTACATGAAATATTATCAATTTATTCTGCTGTATCTATTGTCTTTGCTTGTTTATTCTTGCTCGGATGGTATTTCAAACATGGGCTCTGGCATTCAACCTTCAACTGATCAGATCAAAATCGGAACCGATACATTTCACGTATCTAGTGAAAATGTGTTCGTAGATTACATAAACTCACGACCCGACTCCTTTCTGCTTGGCAACTTTTACGACTCAAAATTCGGTTCTACACAGGCTGAAATTCTGGCTCAGTTGAATTGTCCTGAAGGTTTTAAATTTCCACCTAATTCACAACCGGACTCTGCAGTAGTTATACTGAATTACAAAACATGGTTTGGATATTCGACTTCACCAATGTCTATAAACCTGTATGAAATGACTAAAAGCACGTTTAATTATTCTGATTTATATCCATCCAATATAGATCCAGCTGTTTATACTGATTTATCAAAACCACTGGGCTACAGAATATTTACGGCTAAAGAACCGGTAAATACAAGAAAAGATACTACTGCTATTAGATTCAGACTATCAAATAGCTTTGTTCAACGCTTTTTCGATGATACTCATTACTCAAGCACAACAAAATTTCTTGACTTTTTTAAAGGAATATACTTAACTACAAATTTTGGAGCTTCAACCTTGTTGAACATTGAACGTATAGCAATGCTCTATCATTATCATTATACCTACACTACTAAGAACATTAGCGGTGGAGATTCAATAGTGAAAGTCAAGAGCTATTTAGTCTTCCCTGCTAATCAGGAAGTACGCCAGGTAAACAGAATACAACACAACGACAGAGCTGCTGTTGTTCAAAATCGAGATAGTGTAAATTACATTTCATCTCCGGCAAACATATACACTAAAGTATCTGTGCCGCTAAGCAGAATTCAGCAACGTTTAAAAGGAGGTATCAGCGGCAAAGCATTATCAATAAACAGTGCTGTAATCAAAGTAGAAATTACAGAGATGCAACTTGACACTGCATCCCAACATCCGGTTCCAAAGTATCTGCTATTGATTAAAGAATCTTCGAAAGACCGCTTTTTCAAGAACAGAGAATTACCTTCGGATACATGTGCCATTAAAGGAGACTATAGCTACAGTCAGATAGGGACTACCGGAGTATACAAATACTATTACTCTTTCAATCTGGCGAGCCTGATAGTGAAAGAGCTAAAAAATGCAGCTGCCAAAGGGAAAACTCCTGATGATAAACTGCAATTGCTTATACTTCCTATCAAAGTAGCTACTACAACCAGTTCAAGCGGTGTAACCTCATATACTTCCGTCAAAGAGGATTATGAGATGAGTGGCATCACCATAAGAAGTGGAAAAGAAATAAATCCTAATAGTGGAAATAAAGTCACCATGCCAATGCACTTAGACGTTGTTTATAGTGGATTTTAAGCTTATTGAGACATAAAAAAAGCAGCTAAAATTATTTAGCTGCTTTTTTTGTTCGAATAAATTCTATTTTTGTCTGATAAATATTTGTATCGGAGTTCCTGTAAAATCGTATTTTGCCCGGATCTTATTTTCCAAAAACCGGCGGTAAGGGTCTTTCACATACTGCGGCAAGTTCGCAAAGAACAAGAATGTAGGAATTTGAGTATTAGGAAGCTGCGTTACATATTTAATTCTGATGAATTTACCTTTCAATGCCGGTGGCGGATAATTTTCAATAGCAGGTAACATATACTCGTTTAACTTAGCCGTTGGTATTTTCCGTTGTTTGTTTTCATAAACCTCAACAGCCGTTTCCAGCACTTTCAAAATGCGTTGCTTGGTGATAGCCGAAGTGAAAATTATCGGAAAATCCACAAAAGGAGCAAGCCTTTCACGAATAGTAACCTCATATTTTTTAATGTCATTTGATTCTTTGTTTTCTATCAAATCCCACTTGTTTACGCAAACGATAAAACCTTTTCTATTTTTTTGAATAAGCGAAAAGATATTTAAATCCTGACTTTCGATACCACGTGTGGCATCAATCATCAAAATACACACATCACAGTTTTCTATCGCTCGAATGGAACGTACAACAGAGTAATACTCCAAGTCCTCATTCACTTTTGCTTTCTTTCGGATGCCTGCTGTATCAACAAGGTAGAAGTCATGCCCAAACTTATTGAAACGAGTGTAAATCGAGTCGCGGGTGGTGCCGGCAATATCAGTAACGATTGTTCTTTCCTCTCCTACGAAAGCATTAACTATCGATGATTTTCCTGCATTTGGTCTTCCCACTACAGCAAAACGCGGCAATTCTTCTTCCATATCGTCAGAAAAATCCGGTTTAAAGTACGTAAGCAGTTTATCCAGAAAATCACCGGTTCCTAATCCATTAATAGCCGATATCATATGTGGTTCGCCTAAACCCAGCTTGTAAAACTCTGCAACACCATACTGCCATTCAAAAGTATCAGCTTTGTTGGAAACCAACATTACAGGCTTGGTTTGTCCACGCAATATCTGAGCAACTTCCAAATCATAGTCAGTTATTCCATTTTGTATATCAACTATGAACAGAATAACATCTGCTTCTTCTATAGCCAATACTACATGTCGCTTTATTTCACCTTCAAACACATCCGACGAGTTTATAACCCATCCACCTGTATCGATAACCGAAAATTCGCGACCTTCCCATTCGCATTTACCATACTGGCGGTCGCGGGTGGTACCGGCTTCATCATTTACTATGGCTCTACGACTTTTCGTAAGCCTGTTAAAAAGGGTCGATTTTCCCACGTTGGGGCGCCCTACAATTGCTACAATATTTCCCATTGTTTTTATATATCTAATAAGTTAGATATTTACATTCCTTTAATTTGTTTCAGTCCGTTTTTTCTCAAAACCGAACAGCGGGTGCAAATATTTTGGGTGCAAAGGTACGGAAATTAATCAATAACCCAATGAATATATTGGGTTGCAGAACTATTTGAGAAATAAATCTATTTTTGTATAAATTCAAATGCAGTGATTTTGAATATATTAATTGTAGTCCATTTTAGTTTCGTTTGACTTTCTCAGAAATATCAATCGAAGCACTTGCAGAATATAAAAAAAGCAGTATCTTTGCAACGCTTTTGGAGAAAGGCATTTTAATCCGAATGTAACATTCGGGCGTTTAGCTCAGCTGGTTCAGAGCATCTGCCTTACAAGCAGAGGGTCGGCGGTTCGAATCCGTCAACGCCCACGTAAAATTCAATATCACAAAACACATTTCGGGCGTTTAGCTCAGCTGGTTCAGAGCATCTGCCTTACAAGCAGAGGGTCGGCGGTTCGAATCCGTCAACGCCCACACAATAGAAGATCGTACATTAATTGTACGATCTTTTTTTTATTGATATTGACTCTGAAAACAAAATAAAGGCTGGATTATTTTAACCCAGCCTTTATTAATAATACAAGCAGTAAGTTTGTGTATTGTTAGAATTTCACTGATACTCCGGCTAAGAAATTGATACCAGCCTGTGGATAACAACCAAAATAATTATTTACCGGTGAATTCTTATCATAAACAGGATTTGCCGGATTAGCCGAAATGGTAGGAGCACTCCAAGCGTTGCTTAGATACATCTTATTGAATAAATTATTTACCAACACGGTAAAGTTCAACTCTCTGATACCTTTTACCGGCAAAGAATATGATAGTCGAAGGTTATTCACCAGATAATCTGGTAACCGACGATCTGCAAGACCTGTATTATCAACGTATTGCTTACCCACATAGATTGTTTGCAGAGCAGCTTCAAAATTACCTTTTGTAAAGGTAATCATACTATTTGCCAACAAATCAGGTGTAAATGCAATAGGAGTAGAATGATACAAGTTAGTTACACTTTGTCCGGTTGGAACCCAGTTTTCATCAACTACATTTACTGTTTCAACAAAATCAACAATACGATTATGACTAAGTGTAGCTGTCACATCCCAACGTAAAAAATCAAATGGCTTAATACTTCCCAGCAATTCTATCCCGGAACGATAACTGGTGGGTATATTTTCCGTCAGAGCCTCACCTATATCATTTATTTTTCCAGTAAGAACCAACTGATTGTGATAATACATAAAATACGCGTTAGCACCCACAGAAAGGACAGAATTATGAAACTTGTAACCCAGTTCGGTATCATACAATGTTTCGTGAGTAGGCCATGTAGAAGCAGTACCATCAGTATAATTCGTGCGGGTTGGCTCACGATGAGCAATAGCCACAGATCCAAAAAAGTCATTCTTATCATTCGGACGATAAAACAAACCAGCTTTGGGATTAAAAAAATTAAACTTCTTATTTACATCCAACACCTGCATGGCCGAAATAGCATCATTCCACTTATCATTCGTTCCCTGAAGCTTGTAGGTCACTCTACGATATTGTAAGTCCGTATAGACATTAAGTTTTGAGGATAGTTCATAATTTGCTTTTAAATATAAATTACCATCCCACTTGGATACAGAGCTTCTATAGTATTCAGAATTTGGCAATAGGTTTTCAGTATAATTTTTCACCCAAATAACCTCTCCCCAATGTTTTCCCCAATAATTGTTCAAGGCTCCTCCAAACTGTGCATTTAGCTTATCTTTTTTGTAATTGAACGAAAATATACCACCGGCAAAATCATTGCCCATCTTTTTCTGACGAACCAGATCTGTAAAATCAACAACAGTTCCATTTAAATTAAATGATTTCAAACCATACGTTTTCAGGACTTCATCACGTTTATATTCTTCGTAGTAACCATCTCCGCGCGTATAGTGCAACCCTGCATTTAAGCTTAACTCCGGCGAAAACACATGAGCCCCAAGCAATTGATAGTTTGTCTGGAGATAATTATCTGTCTGATTTTTATAGTAAAGCGGATTCCCATTGGCATCAACCCCCATAAATCCACAAGGATTGTATGTTCGTGGATATTCTAATTTTGGCAATGTGTAAGAATCAATTCCATCCCACGCATGATATGTTTGCTCTTTACCTCCAAACGTCAGAAACTTAACAGTGGTATTCTCTGCATAATACCCTGCCTGAACAAAATACGACTTCATATCAACCCAACCACGATCAATATATCCATCCGATTTCACCGATGATAACCTCGTATCGATAGCCCAATGACCGTTTATCAAGCCTGAACTGGCTTTTATAGATTCTTTTAACGTGTTGAATGAACCTCCTGATAAACTTAGTTCTGCCGAAGGTTTTCTCGCATAATTGTCAGTCTGCAAGTTTATATTTGCTCCGAAAGCTCCTGCACCATTCGTTGAGGTTCCTACTCCTCGTTGCACCTGAACACTTTCGACAGAAGTCGTAAAATCAGGTATATCAACCCAGTAGGCACCTTGCTCATCTGCATCGTTATACGGAATGCCATTAATCGTCACATTGATACGCGATGCATCCGTTCCCCTAATACGAAAATTAGTGTATCCTATTCCGGTTCCGGCATCGGATGACGCTACGAATGAAGGGGTCTGAGCTAACAGATAAGGAATGTCCTGCCCTAGATTCGTTTTGGACAGCGTTTCTTTATCCAGATTAGTGTAAGCCACAGGCGATTTATCCGTAGCTCGAAGCGAAGTTACTGTTATTTCACTCAACAAATTGCTCTTTTGAATAAGCTTGACAATAACATCGCTATCCACTACAACTTTGATCTTAACAGCCTCATAACCTGTATATGAAACCTTCAGATTAAAAGTTTCACCCTTTAATTTTTCGAAATAAAAAGAACCATCCTTTGCAGAAGTTTGTACTTGATGGTTATTTTGAATTAAAATAGTTGCTCCTACCAGAGCATTTCCATTCTCGTCCAACACTTTTCCTTTAATAGTGTGTTGACCAAAGGCCATAATAGCCGAAAACAGCATAATAGCTGCAATAAAAATTTGTCTCATAACAATTTATTAGTTTAAATAATAATTTGATTTTGAGAGCCCAATAAAAAATACGGATGATTGTAGCTTATTCCCTTCCCGGAATTACCCGTGCAGGTTCAAAGGGTATGATCTCAGCCCGAAATATTAAGGCACCCCATTGTTGTTTGTATCTTCAAACGCATGAGAATCTCATTTGTTCGAAGTTAGTATGTTTAAAAAGAAAGAAAAACAACCCTGGAAGCGAGTCGAATTCCTTTCGGAGGACAAAGGTAAGATATTTTTGTGGAAAATAGAAATGAGTTAATAGAATAATGGAACGATGGAATAAAGTAGGTTTCCATGTTTATCAAACATAGTAAAGTTATCTTCGACAATGATTTACCGATAACTGACGCCTGAAATTATCCTGCCCAACCTTCTCTGTCCAGATTGCGATAATTGATAGCTTCTGCAATATGGTTAGAAAGAATTTGTTCTGAGTCGTCCAGATCGGCAATTGTCCGCGCCACCTTAATAATTCTGTCGTAAGCTCTGGCCGATAAATTTAGTCGTTGCATGGCATTTTTCAAAAGTTCCGAACTCGCTTTATCTATTTGCGCAAAAGTACGCATTTGCTTAGAAGACATTTGAGCATTGCAATATACTCCATCAACATCTTTAAATCTTTGTTCCTGAATCTGACGTGCTTTCATAACTCTGTCCCGTACAGCTTCGCTACTTTCGGCATCCTTCATTTCAGACAGTTTCTCGAAAGGTACAGGAACTATTTCAATATGAATATCAATTCTATCCAGCAACGGTCCTGAAATACGACTCAGATATTTTTGTACTACACCGGGAGCACAAACACAATCGCGTTCAGGATGATTATAATATCCGCACGGACATGGATTCATAGAAGCTACCAACATAAAACTGGCAGGATACTCAATGGCAAATTTAGCACGCGAAATACATATCTTACGATCTTCAAGAGGCTGGCGCATGACTTCCAGAACTGTCCGCTTAAATTCAGGCAATTCATCCAGAAAAAGGACTCCATTATGAGCCAGCGATATTTCACCGGGTTGTGGAAAAGTACCGCCTCCTACTAAGGCAACATCAGAGATGGTATGATGGGGACTTCTAAAAGGGCGCTGAGAAATCAGAGAAGTATTGCTGTCTATATTCCCTACAACCGAGTGAATCTTTGTTGTTTCAAGAGCTTCGTGTAAAGTCAGTGGAGGTAAAATAGTTGGAATTCGCTTGGCCAACATGGATTTTCCGGCACCCGGAGGACCAACCATGATAATGTTATGCCCCCCTGCAGCCGCTACCTCCAACGCTCTTTTTACACTCTCCTGCCCTTTCACATCTGCAAAGTCGATTTCCGATAAATTCAAGTTGGTAAAAAACTCTTCTCTGGTATTGACAATCGTAGGTTCCAGTGTAGAGTTACCATTAAAAAAGTCAATAACCTCGGTAATATTCTCTACCCCATAAACATCCAGATTATTTACCACCGCTGCCTCTCTGGCATTTTGTACAGGGAGAATAAAACCTTTAAAACCCTCCTCTCTTGCTTTAATGGCTATGGGTAGAACACCTTTTATTGGCTGCAAACTTCCATCCAATGATAATTCACCCATAATGACAAATCGCTCCAACTCTTCCGATTTAACTGTTTCAGCACCAGCTAGTATCCCTATAGCCAATGGCAAATCGTAGGCCGAACCCTCTTTTCGAATATCTGCCGGAGCCATGTTAATCACAATTTGCTTGCGAGGCAATTTATAACCGGTGTAATCAAGTGCAGATGCAATCCGCTCATGACTCTCCTTTACTGCATTATCGGGCAAACCGACATGCATGAACCTTATTCCCTGACTTACATTAACTTCGATAGTGACTATTGTGGCATTTATTCCCTGAACAGCTGAGCCAAAGGTTTTTACTAGCATAACAGACTGATTTAAAATAGGTTTGTAACGAAATATATAGATTGCTAAAAAGCGTATCCGACATTCAACGACAAAGGCACTTTCACTGCTGCATTTTGAGGGTAAACATTTCCATTGGAATAATGTCCGATTTTTACTTCGGCATTCCAATTACGTTTCGCTCCAAAAAATGTACCTATTCCCATATTATCCTGAAATGTAAAATGTTCACCAGTATCATTTCCATCAATTATTTTCTTAGAAATGTAGGTAGGACCGGCAACAGAATAATAGAAATATGCATCCAAGGGTTTTGTGTGCAAGAAATTAAATCTAGCTACCGGAAAAACAGACAAAGTAAAGAAATCCTCTTTATTTGGATTACTTAAACCTGTTCCAATGCCTTTAGTTCGCCATGTAGCGGCTGTAACTCCCCAGTCCAAAGCAAAATACTTAGCCGAATGGAAAATATTTCGCTGATAAGTGAGAGTTAAACCTCTGTATACTTCGGCATCGCCACCCCAAAAAAGAACAGCCTTTTCCATGGCGTTATTGACCCCATACCCCAAAGCATTACTTGCATACCCTATTTGTATCCATTGTTTAGGGTTAATATAACCGGTTGCAGCAGCTTTTTTGAGTTTTTTCTCTGATACAGGGCTTAGTTTATAATTAAAACCGGCCGATAAAAAGTTAGTTGATGGTTGATTTACAGAAGATTTTTTGGGGCTGTATGTTGTGCTTAGCAACAAGCGCCAGTTATCGTTTATATGATAATTAACACCTCCACCAAATAAAACCGTTGCATAACTCACACCTGAAATGATCGGAGTTTCGTCCAACGCCTTAAATCCGTGGCGAGTAACTATACCTAAACCAAATTCCCCATTCAATGAAAAATGTTTATTAATAGGCAATTGCGGTCTTAATGTAAGTCCACCCACGTTCATCCACACAGAACTTCTCACGTTTTGCTCGAGACCTCTGTCATAATAATAAAACACCCAGGATACAGGACGCATATAGGTAAGCTGAGCTGACAAATATTTATTAAACTCATAGCCATAAAGAACCAAACGGACTGCAGCATGATTCACTGTTACCGATCTAAAATTATAACCAGCAGGTGCCTGAAACTGAGCAGCACCAAAATCATAATTAATAGATCCGACACTAACACCAAAATACGCATTACGCAATGCCAAAGGCAGTTGAGCTCTTTCATCCTGAGCAATTGCTGATAACGAACCAAATAACAGAACAAAAAACAGACTGACTTGAAAAACTCTTAATCTCATTGTGTTGAATAAAGTATAAAATAAATTTTCTCGCACCTGTTATATAAAAGATCAGGTGTATTGCACTGCAAAAATAGTTAATAAATTTAATACTTTATCTATATCCATCTAAATTTATATTTGCCATTTAAAATTTTTCTTCTCGAACAAGAATATATAAAATAAAATCGCTACAACAACGAGTGTTCTAGCGATTTAAATAAGAATCAGATTAATAAGAAATTAAGCTTTCTCTGACAAATAACTTGCAATTCCTTCCTGTGTAGCCACCAAAGCTTTCTCACCTTTCTTCCAGTTGGCAGGGCAAACCTCACCATACTCTTCAGTAAACTGTAAAGCATCAATCAGGCGCAATACCTCATCAACATTACGTCCTAAAGGTAAGTCGTTAACTAACTGATGACGTACAACACCTTGTTTATCAATCAAGAATAGACCACGGTAAGCTTTAGGTTCGCCTACGAATGATTCATTTCCTTCTTCATCGTATTCTTCTGAACCGATCAAGACATCATAATTCTTTGAAATTGACAAATTCTGGTCTACAACCAACGGATAAATCACACCTTGAATACCTCCCTGATTTTGTGGAGTCTGCAACCATTTCCAGTGAGAGAATTCAGAATCGGTCGATGCACCGATAACTACAGTGTTACGTGCTGCAAATTCTGCAGCTTTGTCTTGAAATGCAATTAATTCAGTTGGACACACAAATGTAAAATCGGCTGGGTAAAAGAAGAAGACTACATATTTTTCTCCTACAAACTGTTCTAGTGAAAAGTTTTCTACAATTTCACCACCGTTTACCACGGCTTTGCTGCTAAATACAGGCGCTTTTTTTCCTACTAATACTGACATGTTTTTATATTTTTAAATGGTTATTATTTTTTAATAGTACAAAAATAATCAGATTGAAATTGAATCCATCATAAAAACCGATAGAGTTTTTTTATACACATATAGGAAAAACAAATTAAGAGACAATATGTTTTTATATCTTGTAAATTAATACGCTGGCATAAGCTGCAATTCCCTCTTTACGACCAACAAAGCCCACTTTTTCCGAAGTTGTGGCTTTAATCGAGACTGTATCAACATCCACAGCCATCACTCCCGACAAACAACTCTGCATGGTTGGAATATGAGGATTGAGTTTCGGCTCTTCGGCACAAACAGTACAATCTGCATTTGCAAACTCATATCCTTTTTCACGAATCAAGGACATGGTTCTTTGCAATAATATTTTGCTATCGATATTTTTAAAATCGCCCGAAGTGTCTGGAAAATGATATCCTATATCCCGCAAATTAGCTGCCCCCAACAAAGCGTCGCACAAAGCATGAATCAAAACATCAGCATCTGAATGTCCTAATAAACCAACTGTATGTTCAATTTTTATACCTCCAAGCCACAATTCGCGCTCCGGAGCAAATACATGAACATCATAACCAAACCCTACTCGTATATTCATATTATCTTGAAATTATCAAATAAAAAACGGTTGAACCGACCAAAGGGAAGATAACAACCGTTTCTGTTTATATTATTGAAGAAT
>Ga0302292_1001465_pt1 | contig 15127 bp, 12 predicted proteins | sample III_Fen_N2_1_FD_194553 | JGI IMG/M metagenome (GOLD analysis project Ga0302292, IMG submission 194553) | Peat permafrost microbial communities from Stordalen Mire near Abisko, Sweden - III_Fen_N2_1 | ecosystem: Environmental > Terrestrial > Soil > Wetlands > Permafrost | place: Sweden: Abisko...
GAAGAGTATTTAAATCATTCACAAGAACAATTATTTGAAGTTCTAGAAAAAGCTAATCTTACAGACTTACTTTCAAGATTTACAGATGGACTTAATACTAAGATTGTTTCAACTGGAGATGCTATAAGTTTGGGTCAAAAACAATTAATTGCTTTTATTCGTGCTGTATTGAGAAATCCAGATATTCTTATTTTAGATGAAGCAACTGCAAATATAGATACAGTTACAGAGCAACTTCTAGAGATTATCCTTAAAAAACTTCCAGAAACTACAACTAGAGTTATTATTGCCCATAGATTAAATACTATTGAAAATGCAGACCAAATATTCTTTGTTAATGGTGGAGATGTTAAGTTTGCTGGAGATATGGATCATGCAGTAGAGATGCTTTTGAATGGTAGTAGAAATAGTTAATATTAATTTATATATTATGTTTAATCAAAAAAATGCTTGGGAAAGAGAATATAGAAATCCTAAATTGGTAACTAAAAATGATGGTCCTCAAGCGGATACATTAAGATTTTTTAAATTTTTAAAAAAGGAACAAAAATATAGAGTTGAAGATAAGAATGTTCTTGATGTTGGCTGTGGTACTGGGCGTAATTCAAATTATTTAGCAGAAGATGGTAATAATGTTATTGGTATTGAAATATCAAGAACAGCTTTAGGTATAGCAAAAGATAGAGCTAAAGAACTGGGTGTAGTTGTTGATTACAGACTTGGAGACATTGGTGAACTTTATGAAATAAAAGATGAAACAATTGATGTTATTTTAGATGTAACAAGTTCTAATTCTTTAAATGAAAAAGGAAGAGAAGTTTATCTAAATGAAACAAATAGGGTTTTGAAAAATGGTGGATACTTTTTTGTTAGAGCTCTAGCAAAGGATGGTAATAAAAATGTAAAGAATTTATTAAAACAAAGTCCTGGTCCTGAGTATGATACTTATATAATAAAAGAGATAGGTTTAACAGAGCGTGTTTTTTCACGAGAAGATTTTATTAAAATGTATGGTAGATATTTTAAAATATTAAATTTAGAGAAGAAAACAAGCTATACAACTTTCAATGATCGTATATATAAGCGTGATTATTGGTTAGCTTATCTTCAAAAATAATCTGTTATAATATACTTATATCAGTAATAAGAAATATATTTATGGAAAAATTTGATGCATTTAAAAATAATTTAAAAAAAGTAGTTATTGGGGCTGGTATTGTAACTGCATCAGTTATTCCAGATAAGGCTAGTGCTGGTATTTTTGATAAAAATAAAGATAAAATTGATTTAAATAAAACAGAACAAACTTCAAATAAAGAAAATAATAATCAAGAAAAATCTGATTTTAAAGAATTAATTATTGGAGGAGTTAAATATCCATTTGATAAAGAGTATATATCAGATAAAGATTTTTATAGAGTTGTTTCTTGTGGAGAAAGTATAGATCAAATGACATCAATAAAAATAGCGATGTTTAATGCTAAAGCAGAAATTTTAAAACAAAAAGATGAAAATGAATCAAATATAAATAAATTAAAGATTATATCTCAAAAAACATTTTTGAAAGATGGAAAATATATAACCATTATTGCAGTTGAAGTTCCTACTGAAAATGTTGTAAGTCCTTCAAAATAATGATTTTAAGTTATTTATATAACATAAGAAAAATGATATAATTAGGTTATGTATGAAAAGGGAAGTATTGGAGTATTTGATTCTGGTCTTGGTGGGCTTTGGGTATTAAAGCATCTAAGAGAAGAATTACCAGATTATGATTATGTATTTTTAGGTGACCAACTTAATGTTTCCTATGGCAATAAAAACCATGATGAGCTTTTTGTTCTCGCTACTAATGCTCTTGATTTTCTCTATGGACAAATGAATTGTGCTGGAGTAGTACTTGCTTGTAATACTATAAGTTCTACTATCTATGATAGATTACGCACATGGAAGGATGAAAAATATTTTGGAAAAATTCTTTTTGGTATAGTTCGTCCAACAGTAGAATCCTTGGGTAATAACAATACTGTTGCTATCTTTGCAACACAAAGAACTTGTGAATCAGAGGTTTATGAAAATTTCTTAAGTTCTAATGTAAGGAATTATATGAAAACTCCAATGAAAGAGCTTGCAGGACTTATAGAAAATGGTGGTGATACTTATAGTTACATTTCTTCATTTAAAGATAGTGTTCCAGATGATATAAAAAGAGGGGCATTGCTCTGCACTCACTATGGAATAGTTAGAAATGATTTTTCAAAAGTATTTCCTGGTATATTGGATTGGGTTTACCAAGAAGAACTTATCCCTAAATATTTAAAAGATTATTTTGTTGAATTTCCAGAAAGAGAACAATTTTTCTCTCACAATAAAAGTTTATCAATTTTTGTTACAAAAGAAAGTGATGTTTTCAAAAAATTTAAAAATGAATGGTTTGGGGAATCTGTAAGGATAGAATTAATAAATTTAAATAAATAAATTATGACCAACGAAGAATTCGACAATGCATATAGTAAACTAAATAAAGAACAGAAAATGTCTGTCGATACTATTGATGGTCCTGTTATGGTTGTTGCGGGCCCAGGTAGTGGAAAGACCCAAATACTTTCATTGAGAGTTGCTAATATTTTAAGAAAAACAGATACACCTGCACATGGAATTCTTTGTCTAACTTTTACTGAAGCTGGGGCTATAAATATGCTTAATCGTCTAAAGACGATGATAGATATAGAAGCATATAAGGTAAATATCTTTACTTTTCACGCATTTGGAACAAATATAATAAGTCGTTATCCTGAATATTTCTTTAATCACGCAAATCTATCTCCAGCTGATGAACTTATACAAAGAGAGATAATGACAGAAATACTAGAATCCCTTGATCACAAGAACCCTTTTTCTAGTTTTCATAGCAATGAAGGATATGTATTTTTAAAAGATATATTATCTAGAATCTCACAAATCAAAAAGGCTGGTATTACTCCTGCTGAATATGATTTAATCATAAGTAATAATAAAATAATTTTAGATGAAATAAATTCATCAATTTCTGATATTTTTAAAGATAGACTATCTACTAAAATTTTTCCTAAAATAGAAAAGATTGTAAATGAATGGAAAAAAATAGATGTAAGCTCTTTTCCTTCCGATTATTTTAAACCAATATCTAGTCATTTAATATCTTCTCTACAAAAAGCATTAGAGGAATCAATAGCAGATGATAAAACTACTGCAATAGGTGAGTGGAAGAAAAAGTATACAACAGGTACAAATGAAAATATATCTTTAAAATCTTTTGAATCAGAAGAAAAGTTAAAAAATCTTGGTGTTATATATAAACAATATAAAGATAAATTATTTGAGAAAGGTTATTTTGATTACGACGATATGATATTGGAAGTAATCGAAGCTATAAAGAAAAATGATAATCTAAAAGCAGAATTGCAAGAACAATTCCTCTATATAATGGTAGATGAATTTCAGGATACAAATGATGCTCAAATAAGACTTATTCGATTGCTTGCAGATAATTTTGTTAATGAAAAAAAGCCTAACATAATGGTAGTAGGAGATGACGATCAGGCTATTTATCGTTTTCAGGGGGCAGATATATCAAACATTAAAGATTTTCATAAAGTTTATGATGATGTAAAAATTATTGTTATGACAGAGAATTATCGTTCTGGTCAGAATATTTTAGACTTAGCTCGAGATATTATTGTGACAGGCGAGGGAAGACTTGAAGATATCTTAGAAGGTATAAATAAAAAGTTAATATCAAGTGGTGAAAAAAATAAATCATATAATGGTGATATTAAAAAATTAAAATATAAAACAAAAGAACATCAGTATCACAATATTGCCTTAAGAATTAAAAATCTTATAAAAGACGGACATAATCCCAATGAAATAGCTGTTATTTCTAGAAAGCATAGAGAGCTAGAGAATCTCGTTCCTTTTATGCATTATTACAATGTACCGATTGTCTATGAGAAGCAGCAAAATGTTCTCGCTACTCCACACATAAGACAACTTATTACAATGTGTAAGTTTTTAGATTTTATGGAAAAAGGTTCTCCTTCATCTGGAGATAGTTTAATGCCAGAAATACTTTCATATCCATTTTGGGGAATATCACACAAAACAATCTGGGACATTTCATTGTTATCTAGAACAAAGAGAGACGATAAATCAATAGATATACCATGGCTTTCTGTTATGCTTGATTATAAGGATGAAAATGTTAAAAGAATCGGAGAATTTTTTGTTGAGATGGTATCTCGTTCAAAATACGAACCAGTGGAATATATACTAGAAAGTTTGATAGGGAAGAGTTCAACTTCTTATTTTGATGATGAGAGAATAGAAAGTGTAGACGATAAAAAAGATAAATTTATAAGTCCTTATAAGAATTTTTATTTCAGTAAAGAAAAATTAGAAAACAATAAACCAGAATATTTGAGATTTTTATCTGGTCTTAAATTCTTTATAAATGCTCTCAGAAATCATAAGGGTAATAGTTTATTAAAGGTAGCAGACTTGGTAAATTTTGTAGATATTCATGAGAGTAGTAATATTCTTCTTAATGATACTAGTCCGTTTACTGGAGCAGAAAATGCTGTTCAGTTAATGTCAGCTCATAAATCAAAAGGACTAGAGTTTGAAACAGTCTTTCTTCTTTCTTGCCAGGACGACAATTGGTCAAAGGGTGGAATGCGTAATAAGATACGATTACCAGAAAACCTACCTATAGATATTGGAAGTGATGAATCTGATGATGATTTACGCTTGTTTTATGTGGCTCTTACTCGTGCAAAAAAGAATCTATACCTAGCAACTTATTCTTATAAGGATGATGGTAGTGAATCAGTAGAGGTTAAATTCTTGAATAATAATCTAGTAACAGAAGATAAAGAAGATCAAAATGAAGATATAAATACAAGTTCAATATTAGAAACAACAACTCCTAACTATACCGATAAGGTATATATAGAAAGCGAGAGAGCATTTCTTGCCCCTCTTGTAGAGAATTATAAATTAAGTGTTTCTCATTTCAATAACTATTTAAATATAATTTACGGAGAGGGCCCCAAAACTTTCTTTGAAGAAAATCTTATTCGTTTTCCTCAGCCTATGAGTATTTCAAATATATTTGGTTCTTCTATACATAAATCTATAGAACTTTTCCTTTTGAAATATAAAGAAAATCATAAGCTTCCAAGTAAAGAGGAGTTTATTGGCTTATTTGAAAAAGATTTATCAAGAAAACGAATATCTGAAATTGATTTAGAAAAATATTTAAATAGAGGAAGAGAGGCTCTAGATATTTTTTATGATAAAAAGATGAAAGATTTGTTGATTAGTGATAGAACGGAAGTTGATTTCTCAAAAGAGGGAGTTGTAATAGATGGCTCTCACATAACAGGAAAGATAGATTTATTGAGAATAGTTGATGATAACAATGTAGATGTATTTGATTTCAAGACAGGTAAATCTATACCAGATAAAAATAAAGATGATGGTGATAAACTAAAAGAGTGGAGTTATAAGAATCAGATCATCTTTTATAAGTTACTCATAGAAAATTCAAAGAATTATAAAAATTATAAAATGCGCAATGGTGTATTTATATTTGTTGAACCAGAAATCAAGAATGGTGTAATTTCTATAAATGAAAAATACATAGAAATTACAGATGAAGATATCTCTAGAGTTAAAAAGTTAATAAATATAATTTTTAGCAAGATTAAGGATCTTGATTTTGTAAATATTGATAAATATTCAAAGAACATGAAGGGTATAGTAGAGCTTGAAGACGACTTACTTTCTGGAAAAATCTAATTTGAAAAAAATGGTGTAAATGCTATATTCTATATATGAGTGAAAATCAAAAGGGTAGAGAACACCCACTTTCAATGATAATAAATGATACAGTAAAGGTTTTTACAGAACTTGGTTTTGAGGTGGCTGTAGGTCCTGAACTTGAAGATGTATACCATAACTTTGACGCATTAAATGTTCCAAAGGAGCACCCAGCTCGTGATATGCAAGACACTTTTTATATAAAAGGTGAGACTGAAAAAGTTCTACGAACACACACTTCTTCTGTACAGATTCGTTTTATGGAAGAATTTGCAAAGTCTGGCAAGAAGCCACCTTTTGCTATTATTGCTCCTGGAAAAGTATTTAGAAATGAGGCTACAGATGCGACTCATGAAATGCAATTCTATCAGATAGAGGGACTTTTTATTGGTGAGAATATTTCTATGGCAAACCTAAAAGGGGTATTATCATATTTCTATAAAAAAATGTTAGGTGAAGATACTAATCTTCGTTTTCGTCCAAGTTTCTTTCCCTTCACAGAGCCATCAATTGAATTTGATTTAAAGTATAAAGGACGATGGATTGAAATGGGTGGTGCTGGAATGGTACATCCAAGTGTTCTTGAAAAATGTGGAATAGATTCAAATAAATATCAAGGTTTTGCTTTTGGTCCAGGACTCGAAAGATTAATGGTTATCAAATACTTAATGCCAGATATTCGTGATGCTTACCATGGAGATTTAAGATTTAATCAATTCTAATTTATGAAAATATCCTACAATTGGCTACAAAATTATTTTGAAGATAAATTACCAGAACCAGAAGAAATATCTGAGGGTATTATTTTTCATTCGTTCGAAGTTGATGAGATAGAAAAGGTGGGAGATGATACTATTCTTGATATTAAAATACTACCTGATCGTGCTCACGACTGTCTTTCACACTGGGGAATTGCAAAAGAAGTTTCTGCTATTTTTGATTTAAAAATAAAAGATAAAAATTATAAAATTTTTGAACCAAAATATACAGATTTAAAAATAGAAATACAAGACGATAAATGCCTACGATATATGGGTAGGGTTGTTCGTAATATAAAAGTTGATGCAAGCCCTGCTTGGCTTAAAGAAAAACTAAATGCAATAGGTCAAAAATCTATAAATAATATTGTAGATGCTGCCAATTTTGTTATGTTTGATTTAGGTCAGCCAATACATTGTTTTGATTTAGATAAACTAGAGAGCCAGAAGTTGATAGTTCGCAATGGTAAGGCTGGAGAAAAAATAACAACTCTCGATAAAAGAGAGATAGATTTAGATGATTCTATTTTGGTAATTGCAGATGAAAAAGACCCACTTGCCCTCGCTGGAATCAAGGGAGGAACAAAGGCTGAAGTTGATATAAATACAAAAAATATAGTTATTGAAGTTGCTAATTTTAACCCTACAACAACTAGAAAAACAGCAAAGAAAGTAAATATACAAACAGATGCAGTAAAGAGATATGAGAATGAAATATCTCCAGAACTTTGTAGTATAACAATGGATTCAATCACTGATATGATTTATTCTTTAGCAGGTGGCGAAGTAGAAAGTATTGTTGATATTTATACAAATAAACCAGTAGAGAGAATTATTTCTGTTTCATCAGATTATATAAATAAGCGTTTGGGCTCAACTTTTTCAAAAGAAGACATAAAAAGTGTTTGGGATAAATTAAAATTTGAATATACAGAAAATACAAATAGCTTTGAAATAAAAGTTCCTGCATTGAGATTAGATTTAACTGGTCAGCATGATTTGGTTGAAGAAGTAATAAGAATTTTAGGTTATGACAGATTAGAAGAGAAATTACCAGAAATAAAAAATGATAATACTACAAATGATTCTTATTCAAAGATGCTTCAAGTTAGAAGTAAACTTTTAAATGATGGTTATTCTGAGGTTATGACTTATGTATTTTGTGATAGTGGGGAAGTGGAGGTTCTAGCTTCTGCTTCTACTAAGAAATTCTTAAGAAATAATCTAACAGATGGACTAAAAGAAAGTATTAAATTAAATTTATTAAATATTCCTTTACTTGAAATGAAGGACATAAAGATTTTTGAGATTGGTACAATATTTACAAAAAATGGTGAAGAAACTCATGTTGCTTATGGAGACAAGAAAAATGTTATAGAAATGAGTTTGGAAGAATTTTACAAAAAAAATATTTCTATTTTGGAACCTACAAATGTACAACCTCAGAATCCAGATATAGGTTGGACCTCTGTAAATAAAACCTTTAAACCTTGGTCTATATATCCATTTATATATCGTGATATTGCAGTTTGGGTTCCAGAAAGTACAGAACCAAATACATTATTTGATATTTACAAAGAATTAGGAACTGGTCTTTTAATTAAGGATCCACAACTTGTAGATAAATTCCAAAAACAAGATAAAGTATCGTATGCATACAGATTAGTTTTTCAATCTTACGACAGAACTCTCGTAGACGAAGAAATAAATAACATAATGACTTCTATTTCAAATAAACTCACTTCTCTTGGCTTTGAAGTTAGGTAAAAACTAAATAAATAGTTGCATAAAAATACCAATATAGTAAAATTAAGTTATAAAACTATATGGTTAGTTCAAAGAATTCTTTAAATCTTAAATCAAAAATAAGTACTCCTAAAAAAAGTACTTATTCTCGTCCACAAATAGATTCTCTAACTAAAAAAAATATTTCTAAAATAGAAATAAAAGAAAAAGAAATATTTATCGAAGAACCTTCTGTTGAAGAATCATCAGTTGATGATAACAAGAGATTGTTTTTGAAAGTTGCAGGTGTTGCTGGTATTGGATTAGCAGCTTCAGCTTTATTTCCTAAGAGCGCAGATGCTTATATTGCTGGAAGTACTCCCGCTTCAAATGTTGTAGGATTAAAAGATAAATTAAATGCAAAGATAAATCCTGCGACAGAAGAAAGTCTTGGTCTTATAAAAGTCAATTCTGATAAATTTAAATTTGATGTTAGTGGTAATCTTCTAACTGCTTCAACAGGAGGAAGTGCAAGTGTTGTTGGGGTTAAGAATGCAGCAGAAGCACGCATTAATCCAGCAACAGAAGAAAGTTTAGCTAATATTGGTACTTCTGTTAATGATCAAAGTATTTGGATGCTTAGAAAGATTATTACTCTTTTAAAACCTCTTGGAATGATTACTGGCGGTCAGAGTAATAGACTTTCTATTGATGTGAACGCTATTACAACACTACCAACACTATCAACAGTTAGTACAGTTACTACAATGGGAACTCTTACAAACCTATCAAACATAGGAAATGTGAACGCTTTTTCTTTAATGAAAGATTCTGCTCGCAATGCTTACGCCAATAGTATTCGTAGTAAAATATCTTTTTAATATTATTTATGTCACTTACAAATAACCTAAAAAAAATAGTAGATTTACCAATATTTGAGTTGTGTTCTCAGACTCCAACAGCGACTCAGGCTATTTCAGCTACTACTACTTCAGATGAAGATGCTCGTTATATTTATTATTTAACAGGTACTTCTTTTTTTAGATATGATTCTGAGGCTGATGTATGGCAACAGTTAGCTTCACCAAACATAACAACAGCAACAGCTGCAGCAATGAAATATTCTACTTATTCTGGTTATCGTGGAAACTGTTTAGATGCTACTGCTAATGGTATGTCTATTGCTGGTCTATCTGGAAATATTATGAAAGGGCAGACTATTAGAATTACCGCTGGTAAAGGTATGGGGCAAGAAAGATTAATTTCAGATGTTACTCAAAACTTTTTAGAAGACCAAGGAATCGTAACAACAGCTACTGCCAATGTGCTAACTGATACAACTAAGCGTTGGGAGATTAATCAATTCATTGGTTTTCAAGTTAGAATTATTTACAACACTGGTTCTTCTCAGGTAAGAAAAATTCTATATAATGATGCTAACAATCTATACTTTTATGATGTTAACTATCAACAATTAGAAACTTGGAACAATAATCCTTTCTCTGCAATCGCTCCTTATGCTATACCAGTTGCAACTGCTGGTTCTCAGGCTCATTATGTAATCGAGTCTTGTGATATTACTGTTTCTACTAATTGGGATATTATTCCTGATGATTCTTCTTCTTATGTATTATTCAGTGGTGGTGTTTGGCTTCTTTCCTCTCTTACAGCAGCACCTTATTCATCATTTCAATTTTATGATGTTTTGTCTGATACTTGGACTACTAAAACAGCTCTTGGTGGTTTACTTTTATCTGGAATAGGTACAGATTTTAGTATTGAAAGAACTGGCCGTGTTGGTGGTGTATATGTAACAGGTACAACTTCATCAGCTACAGCTAGAACTTTAACTGATACCACTTTAACTGGTCCAACTGCTATGACTATAGATTCTTATGTTGGTTATCAACTTAGAATTATGTCTGGTACTGGTATGGGTCAGAAAAAGAGAATTGTTTCTAATGGAATAAATTATTTTGAAATCGCTAACCCTTGGTCTGTTACACCAGATAATACTTCTATTTATGCTGTTTATCCTGACAATGATAAGATTTATTTAATCGGTGGTGCGTCGTCTAACATGTATATATACCATGTAGAAAATGATGATTGGACTACTGGAGAAGAGTTTGATGTAGGTCAAGCTAGAAATATGTCTGTTCAATATATAGGACAAGAAGCTAATGCTATTACTTCTGCTGTTCGTAATACTGGTGGTATAACAGTTTTAAATCCTGTTCCAACAGCTGGTGGAACTGGTTATGCTGTTGGTGATTTATTTAACATTACTACAGGTGGTACTGTTGGTAAGGGTAGAGTTGAAGCAATCAGTACTGGTGGTGTTGTTACTCAAGTATCTCTTTATTCTGCTGGATTAACTTATACAACTGGTTCTGGTAAAGCAACTACTATTATTTCTGGTGCCGGCAATAACGGTCTAACTGTAAATATTACTACTGTTGGTACTGTTGCACGCGTGACTTTAGTTAGTAACTGTAATTTCTATAAAGGAGATACTGTTAGTATTACTGGAAGTACTGATGCTGCTAACTGGGATAAATCCTACACTGTATTAGCAATTGATTCTCTAAATACTTTTGATATTGAAATTACTGCCGCAGCTTCAATTGTGAACTTACGAACTAACTCTGTTACAGAAATTGTTGATTCGACTAAGAGTTGGACTGTAAATGAACACATTGGTAAACTAGTGATATTGAATGTGGCTGGTACTTCACCAACTACTCAAATCAGACGTATTATTTCTAATACTGCTACCTCAGTTACAGTTGCTACTATTACAGCTGCTGCAAACGGAACATCTAGATATACTATATGTGATCCTCAATTATTTGGAAGAGATGTTCAATGGAAAGTTCCCGTTAAGACTGGAGAGGGAAGAGCTACTAGCGGAACTACTACTACTTTAGTTGATAATACTAAGTCTTGGTATGTAAACCAATGGCTTGGTTACAAGGTTCGTATTTTAGCTGGAACCGGTGTTGGTAGTGAAGTTGTTATATCTGCTAATGATGCAACTACATTAACACTAACTACTCCTGGTTTTACTCCAGATACCACTACTAAATATATAATAATGGATACTTTTGGAACTGCAACAGCTGGAGGTTTGACATCATTAACTGATACAACTAAAAACTGGACTGTAAACCAATGGGCTGGTAAAAGAATTATGATAACTTCTGGTACTGGATTAAGACAAGAATCAGCTGTCACTTCTAATACCGCTACAGTTCTTACTTTTTCTTCTATTACAACAGCACCAGATGCAACTTCAACTTATACTATTTTATCTCTTGCTCCTCGTTCAACTGGAACTCAGTTGAATTGGGCTTTTGGAACTTCAACTGTTCAAAAAGGTAGATATTTGATTTCTCAGAGAGGTGGAGCTGCCAATACAATCGATATCTACGATATCGTTACTAGTACATGGAATATTACTTATTATATGGGTCCACAAAGTGAAACATTTACAACTGGAACTATGACTGCTTATGATGGAAAAGATATTCTCTATATTCAAAAAGATGCTACTGGTAGAATCTTTGCAATTAATGTTAATAATATGGCAATCTGTGGAGCTTTACAGTTAACTGATTTACATGGTGCTGCTGTATTGGGAAATAGAATGGAAATTATTACAACTGTCGATGGTCTTAAGTATTTATATATTATGCAGCACACTGGAACTAAGATGTGGAGAGCTTTAATATTTTAATTATATAAAATTATGAATGTAGAATATCTTATACAACTTTTAGGAAATAGATTAACTTCTTTAGCTACTGCCAAAGAACAGGCTTTTCTAACTGGTGATTTAGATACAATAAATACTCTTGATTCTGAAACTAATGGAGTTTTAGATACTCTTAATAAATTAAAATTACTGCAAGGTATTTCTCAGACAGCATCAGTTACTCCTTTTACTGAAGCAGAAGTTGTTCAAAATGGTATACAAGCATCGTTTGGTTTAAATAATCCAAATACAGTTTTTAATGGCAATTCTACTGGTTGTTTATTAGGGTACGATATCTCTTCTTATGCTACTGATCCACTACATGAACAAAAAATTGCTGATATTTTGAATTATATAGGTAATATGGATTCACCAACAGAAATAGATGTTTACATAAATAGCGAAGCAATAGGAAGTCCTGTAACTGGTGCTATGGTTTTTAATTCAGCAAGAAAATACAATGTAGATGCTAGATTAATGATGGCATTAATGGAACTTGATTCACGCTTTGGTACTGTGGGTGTTGCTATTCGAACTTTAAATCCAGGCAATGTTGGTAATGATGATTCAGGACAAACACATACATATTCTTCTTGGAATGATGGTGTAGATGCTGTAGCTTCATGGCTCAATAATCATCGTATAAATACTCCAAGTTATAAAGAGGCTGTTGTTGCTACTCCAGTAGTATCAACTGTTTCAGAAGTAGTTTCTGTCCCTGCTCCTATTCCTGCTGCTATTACAGAAGCAGTCTCTGTTCCTGTTCCTGAAACTCCAACAAGTCCTACTGTAGAAAGTACTCCAAGTGTTGTTGAGACTGTTCCTCCTGTAACCACACCAGAAGTAACTACTCTTGATGTTCCTGCTAGTACAGAGGGGACACCTACTTCTCTTTAGTTAAAAAATAAAAAAGTTTAATTACTGTAATTAACCGTGAATAATTTCCAGAAAACCATATCTCAATACGCTGTCTATTTTGAAGAATTACGCAGCAGGCTCGTATCTCTTGTAAAAGTATTTGCAATTGTATTTTCTGTTGGTTTTTTTGTAGCACCATCATTTATAAAAATTATGATGAGTTATATACACTTTGATGGAGTTACTATTGTAACAACTTCTCCATTTCAGCTTGTTGACCTAGCTATGAGTATTGGTTTTTTTCTTGCTTGTATTATAACTATACCTTTATTTATATATCATCTTTATTCATTTCTTAGACCTGGTTTACTTCCAAAGGAACGCAAATTTTTTATATTTTCACTTCCTCTTGGTTTAGGTTTATTTCTACTAGGATTTTTTTATAGTTGCATAATGCTTTATTTAGCAATTGGATTAATAGCTCAAGTAAATATTGATTTAGGTGTTGTAAATTATTGGGATATTAGTATTTTCATTTCTCAGATGATTTTGACTTCTTCTTTGTTGGGTCTTCTTTTTATCTTTCCACTTATAATGACATTTCTCATTAGATTAGAGATTTTAACTGTTGAATTTTTAAGATCAAAACGCAGACATGCAATAGTTGTTATATTTATAATAGTCTCTTTACTTCCACCAACCGATGGTTTATCATTAGTATTAATGGCAGCGCCATTGATACTAATTTATGAATTAACAGTTCTATTTAATAGAAAAAGTAAGCACGGTCGTCGTTTAACAACTTAAATAATATAAATCATAATTTTTCATTTTGAGATTTTATAATTTATGAAAATCACATGTTTGGATTAGGAACAAAAGAAATTATAATCATTGCTATCGTTATTGTTTTACTTTTCGGATCAAAGAAGATTCCAGAACTTACAAAGAGTATAGCTGATGCAGTTCGTCACATTATGGGTGCTTTTAAAGAAGTTGACCCTAAAAAGTAGTTTTTAATTTAGTTTTTTATTTATTAATTTAATTTGAAAAAGAGTTGTGCTTTAGTATTTATTGCACTACACAATTTCACAAAATAAAATGTTTGGACTAGGAACAAAAGAAATTATAATCATTGCCGTTATTATCGTATTACTTTTTGGATCAAAGAAGATTCCAGAACTTGCAAAGAATCTTGTTGAAGCTGTTAAAAATTTAACAGGAGCTTTTAAGGATGCAGAAGGTGAAGGAAAGGGAAAGAAAAAGTAGTTTTTATTATTTATTGTTTGTTTAAATAAAATCATTCTTATGTTTTTTATTATATAAGATGTTTTTATTTTTTTATAAAAAAATTTGTGAGAATTTATAATTTTAAAAATAAAATTGTTGGTTTTTTTATTTTTGGAGTTTTCTTGGGCTTAATTAATCCCGTTTATGCCATTGATACATATCAACCACTTGAAACTATTAAAATAGGAGAGTTTATATACGATGATAATTATGTTCCGACTGCCGATGATTGTAAAATTACTATCTATGATCCAAATCTAGTTTTAAGAGTTGATAATGTAACAATGACAGACGAAGGTACAAGTGCCACCACTGGTTGGCACTATTATTCGTATACAACACTTGCCACAGAAGGTAAGTATCCAACTTTTATAACTTGTGGTAGTGATGCGACAGGTGACTTATTTAAATTAGATAAATCTTTTATTGTAAAGGCTCCAGTTGTTACAGATTCTTCTATTTCATCCATTGTAACAACAGCTACATCAGGATTGGCTACTACAACAGGACTTACATCTGCAGTTGCTCCACTTACTGATATTAAAGCTAAAACTGATACAATCGATTGGACAGATGTAACAGCTATTAAAAATAATGTTGCAATATTAATTACTCAAATCGGTACAGGAAATATTTCTGCTATTAAAACAAAAACAGATTCAATAAACTGGTCTGATATTACAGGTATTGTTACTTCTGATGGTCTCATTAAAGCCAAGACTGATACTATAGCTTGGGCTGATGTAACCGGAATTAAAACTAAAACAGATACAGTTGTCTGGGGTGATGTTACTGCGATTAAAACTAAAACAGATACAATTATTTGGGGAGATGTAACAGCTATTAAAAATAATGTTTCAACCCTAATCACAGAAAT
>Ga0302292_1001466_pt1 | contig 15127 bp, 10 predicted proteins | sample III_Fen_N2_1_FD_194553 | JGI IMG/M metagenome (GOLD analysis project Ga0302292, IMG submission 194553) | Peat permafrost microbial communities from Stordalen Mire near Abisko, Sweden - III_Fen_N2_1 | ecosystem: Environmental > Terrestrial > Soil > Wetlands > Permafrost | place: Sweden: Abisko...
AATTGTTTGTGTTTTCATAATCAATATAAATAAATTAAATATTCTGATCCTAAATCATATGAGTTGAAACAAGCAGCATATCTATCAGCTTGATTCCTATAAATGGAACTACTATTCCACCAAGGCCATAAATAACGATATTTAATGCCAGGACACGGTTAGCTGAAATCGGCCTGTATTTAACACCTCTCAGTGCCAGGGGAATAAGAGCCACAATAATCAGGGCGTTAAATATCACCGCACTTAAAATTGCACTTTCAGGTGAATTAAGTTTCATTATGTTGAGGACATTTAAAGGAGAAACACCTTTAGATGTTACGTACAACAATGTTGCTATAGCAGGAATAATAGCGAAATATTTGGCAACATCGTTTGCAATACTGAATGTCGTCAGAGCTCCGCGAGTCATTAATAATTGTTTTCCTGTCTCAACTACCTCAATCAATTTAGTCGGATTACTATCGAGATCAACCATGTTTCCAGCTTCGCGGGCAGCCTGGGTACCTGTATTCATTGCCAATCCGACATCAGCTTGGGCCAGAGCGGGTGCGTCATTAGTTCCATCACCTATCATTCCTACAAGATGACCATTGGATTGCTCTTCCCTGATTCGCTGAAGCTTATCTTCAGGTTTTGCCTCAGAGAGAAAATCATCTACACCCGCTTCAGCAGCAATCGCAGCCGCAGTCTGAGGATTATCCCCTGTGATCATAATTGTCCTGATGCCCATTTTGCGAAGTTGGGCGAATCGTTGCTTTATTCCACCTTTCACAATATCTTTTAAGTGTATTACACCGAGTACCCGATTGTTTTCTGCAACAACGAGCGGTGTGGCGCCCTGTCGTGAAAGTTCAGATACAATTTCATCAACATTTTCAGGAAAAAAACCATTATTATTTTCAATGAATTTATGGATTGCGTTTGATGAACCTTTTCTTATACTTCGTAAATTACCATCAGGATCATTTAAATCAATACCACTCATGCTTGTTTGCGCGGTAAATGGAATAAATGTTGTATCCAATGTTTGCATTTCTCGTGCCCTGATGTTAAATTGTTCCTTGGCTAAAATAACAATTGACCTGCCTTCAGGAGTTTCATCAGCAAGTGAAGATAATTGTGCAGCATCAGCCAAATTTTCCGGACTCACGCCTTCAGCCGGAATAAACTCTGTGGCCATACGATTTCCCAGTGTAATTGTTCCCGTTTTGTCTAGAAGCAATACATCTGTGTCACCAGCTGCTTCGATTGCCCTTCCGCTCGTTGCTATAACATTTTTACGTAAAAGCCGGTCCATTCCGCTGATACCAATGGCACTTAACAAACCACCGATTGTAGTGGGGATAAGACATACAAGAAGGGAAATCAGAACCGGCAATGTCAGATTATGATCTGCCGAGACATGGGATGCTTTCAGGCTATAACCAAAATATGCCGGCAAAGCCATAACAACTAACAGGAAAATAATCGTCAGACCAGATAACAGGATGATCAAGGCAATTTCGTTTGGTGTTTTCTGACGTTTTGCACCCTCAACCAGAGCAATTATTCGATCTAAAAAGGTAAATCCCGGCTCGGAAGTTACTCTTATTGTTATTCTGTCACTTATAACTTTTGTACCGCCAGTTACGGCGCTCCTATCACCTCCGCTTTCACGGATAACAGGAGCAGATTCACCTGTTATAGCCGATTCATCAACACTCGCAATACCTTCAATTACGTCCCCGTCAGCAGGAATGATGTCACCTGCGCTACAAATTACAATATCACCTTTTCTCAAGTCAGTAGCGAGTACAAGTTCTTCCTTATTATGAACCATTTTATGCGCTTTTGTCAATGTGCGGTTCTTACGCAGACTATCTGCCTGAGCTTTGCCCCGTCCTTCAGCAACTGCTTCTGCAAAGTTGGCAAACAGAACAGTAAACCATAGCCAGAGCGTAATCTGGAAATTAAAATTAGAAAACTGACTGTTGAAAATATCTATAAAAACAACAACTGTTGTCATCAGAGCTCCAATACCAACGATGAAAATCACCGGGTTCTTCACCAGCACTGCAGGATTTAATTTAATAAATGCATCTTTTAATGCCTGAATCGCGATTTCCCTGGTAATTAAACGACTTATATTTTGTTTTTCCATATTATTTATTCTTAAGAATTAAAAAGCAACACCTAAATTCATCAGGAAATGTTCCACAATAGGGCCTAGTGCCAAAGGAGGGAAAAATGTCAGGCCACCAACAATAAGAATAACCCCAATCAATAGCATTACAAATAACCAGTTGTCTGTTCTGAAGGTGCCCGATGAGACAGGGGTGATTTTTTTCTTTGCCATGCTGCCTGCAATTGCCATAACAGGAACAATTATCCCAAACCTGCCGATCAGCATACCCAATCCAATCATTACATTGTAAAAAACAGTGTTGGCATTAAGACCGCCAAAAGCGCTTCCATTATTTCCGGCAGCCGAACTAAAAGCATACAAAATTTCTGAGAGACCATGTGGACCAGCATTATTAAGACTCGATAAACCTGCCGGGACAGAACAGGCTATTGCAGAAAATAGTTTTATTACAACGCTTGGTGCTAAAATTGCGAGAATCGTCATTTTCATCTCATAGGCTTCAACTTTCTTACCCAGATATTCGGGAGTTCTTCCCACCATCAGCCCGGCTATAAATACTGTTAGCAGAATAAAAATGATTATCCCGTATAGTCCTGATCCTACTCCGCCAAATATTATTTCACCCAACATCAGGTTGAACATTGCTACAAGTCCTGATAATGGAGATAAACTATCATGCATCGCATTCACTGATCCGTTCGAGGTAACTGTTGTAGTAACCGACCAGAGGACACTGTTCATCACTCCAAAACGGGTTTCTTTTCCTTCCATGGCACCGGAAACATTTAACACATTATTGTGACTGTATTCTGACCACAAAGAAATTGCAATGCCAATCGCAAAAAGGACAAACATTGCAATGAAAATAGCTCGTGCCTGGCGTTTGGATTTCATATAATAACCGAATGTATAAACCAGACCAGCTGAAATTATTATGAGCGAAAACATCTCTAATAAGTTGGAAAAAGGTGTGGGATTTTCAAATGGATGAGAACTGTTAGCATTAAAAAAACCCCCTCCGTTCGTTCCCAGTTGCTTAATCGCAATCTGAGATGCGGCAGGGCCAAGCGGAATTACCTGCTCTGTTCCTTGTAATGTAGTCGCCTTGACATAATGAGATAAAGTCTGCACGGCGCCCTGGCCCACCAAAAGAATTGTGAGAATTATTGCCAATGGTAAGAGCACATAAAGCACAGATCTGGTCATGTCTGCCCAAAAATTGCCAAGGGAATCTGTAGTTTTTCGTGTCAGTCCTCGAATCAGAGCAAGAACAACTGCAATTCCTGTCGCTGCACTGACAAAATTCTGAACAGTCAGCCCAAGCATTTGTACAAAGTAGCTAAGAGTATTTTCACCCCCGTATGATTGCCAATTGGTATTCGTTGTAAAACTCATAGCAGTATTGAATGCCAGATGCCAAGAGACATTTGGTAACTTTTCAGTATTCAGAGGCAGATAGGACTGGAATATCTGTAACAGAAATAAAAATATAAATCCAAACAGATTGAAAAGAAGGACACCATAAGTATAGGTCTTCCAGTTCATTTCCTCATCACTTTTAATACCTGATACCTTGTAAACAGATTTCTCGAGCCAGCCAAAAACTGGCAGCATTATATGCTTTTCACCCATGAAAACTTTTGCCATATATTTGCCCAACAAGGGCGAGAGGATGACAAGAAGCATCAGGAAAATAATAAGTTGAATCGCTTCGTTCATATTTTTAAGCTTTAAAATTAATTCAGAGAGACTTGTAATAAATAAATAAAATCATTAAGAGCTGGTTCTAGAATTTATCCGGATGTAGTAAGGTGTAAATTAGATAACCCATTATCAGAAGTGCAATAATACCTCCAATCAGGTAGCTTACCGGACTATTTGAAACAGCCGCACCTGTCTGGACAGGTAAAACGACAAGTGACAATAACGATTTTGTAGTTTTTGTTTTCATAAGGTTTAAAATTTAATTATAATAAATTAATAATCTGCATGTTATTTCTGTTGTATATTAAAAAGCAACGGCTAATGATGTCGTCACAAAATAATTTTGATTGGAAGCTGTATTGTCTAAGGTGAATATCTTGTCCTTGCTGTTAAGTCCCCTTCCTTCAATTCTCCACATTACATTTTCACTAATTTTATAATCAAGATTTAATGAATAACCGTAAGTTTGGAATCCGTTGGGAGTACCTGTGGCAATGATAATTCCATTTTTGTCATTATAATATTCTCCACGTACAGCAAGTGCCAGCTTATCGCAGCATTGATAGTGAAGAATCAAAACCGGGCTATACAATGTGTTATACCTACTGCTGCCTTTACTTTTCTGTTCCATCCCATAATCAAAACCCAGAGTGATCCTGAATTTATCCGTCGCATTAAGGATTGCATAGAAATTATGGTAATAGCGCATCTGAGAAACAGTATCCGGTTTATCATTTCCGATAAATGTGCTGTAGTTTAAGGTAACTTTCCCGTTTGGAGTAAAAGTAATTTGCGTTCCGAGAGCAGGGGTGTTGTTTCCATTAACACGTGCAATCCTTTGCCAGCCATTAACAACTAATCCGGAGAGAAACCATTTGCCATCGTTGGATGAGTAACCAATTTTAATCCCGCTTTCCCAACTTGGTGTGTTGTCGCCTATAATGCAACGTGTTAGTGCATCGCAAGTTTTTCCAACCGGACTTTCAAATCCAATATGTGATGGAAATACTCCTGCATCTAACCAGAAATTTTTATTTTTGGACAATTTCACTCCAATATTTGCCTGCCATAAATTTTTGAGTAAGGGTTGTTCTGCAGATGAGTTATACTGAGCCCAGGTTCCTTCCATCAATCCGAAATTTGCCCTCACATTTTTTGCAGTATAACTTGCATTGATGAATCCAAGATTCAGATTCGCTTCATTATGTCTGTTGAAATTGTAAAAGAAAGATGGTCGCTCGTGATTAGCTGGATTACCGAAATCATAACTGTAATACGCTTCAAGGTAACCTGAAAATACAAGCGAAGCTTTACTGCTGTCTGATTGTACAAATGATGCTGATGAAACAGCTTCATTTGTATTTGCATTCAGAGGATAACATGTAAGATACATAAACGTAATGAAAAAAACCAATACAAAAACTTTTGTTTTCATAAAGTATTTTTTTTGGTTGTGAATAAAATTTGTGGTATATACTGTAAACAATTTGTAAATCATTTTTGTTGCAATTACTTTAATCAAAATATGACGATGCAAAATTGCATCCTAATTCATAAGGATTTCCTAAAAAGCGAAACGTAAAGCATTAAGATTTTATAAATATTTCCCGAGAAGGAAATTCCCCCAAACACCCAAACGGGGGCTTAAGAATAAAGAAATAAGTATAACGAACAATGGAACAGCGAAGTAAGAAGATCTGAATTCTTTATTCGTTTGTTCAAATGTTCTGAATTCTGATTTTATAGTCATATCTTTCAACCGATATAAGGCCCAAGGGAAGAATATGAATGAAGAAGTAAGAACAACGAACAATGGAACTGCGAAGTAAGAAGATCTGAATTCTTCATTCGTTTGTTCAAATGTTCTGACTTCTGATTTAAAGTTTTATCCTTCAACCCTTATAGGGAAAATGACTATTGGAATACCGAATTTGAAGAATCTTTTTTGAATTGAAAAGATGGTATGATTATGTAAAATTTTAGACAGGTAGAATGTCTTTGAAAACACCAGTTGTCCTCCAAAGAAAGCTGCACCTGATAATCTGGGTCTTATTCTTTTCACAATTCTGTAAATCTCGTTCACAGGGTCAGTCCCTATTGTCCAGATACTTTTACCATACAATCCAAACTGATTGGCAATGGTAACATATTTATCTCCGTCTTCTTTTACCTGTTTCTTAAAATGTTCCAGTTCTACGGTGCCCCTGTAAATTTTGGAATTAAGAAGACCAATCCTGATAAAAACAATATTGCTGTAAACTCCTTTAAAGTTTTCAAGGATACGCAGAAAAGTATATAAACCCGTTCCCCCAAAACCGCTTACCAGAATAATTGCAGTTTTGCCTTCCTTGTTGAATCTGACTTTCTTAATGTTTCTGTCTTCACAGGGACGCTGGCCGATCAGGGTCTGCATCTCCTTGAATGCATTTAATCTCAGCTTCTGAAGCTTTACCGCGGTTTTGAAATAATGCCGTTTAATATTAATAGCCAGTAATACCAGTAAGCCTGTGATAACTAAAGTAACCCAACCACCCTGCCTGAATTTCAGGATTATTACTGAAATTAGTATGAATGAAGTCAAAAGAAGTCCGATGCCATTTATTGACAGCTTACGTTTCCATGGAATGGATTTTCCTCTCATTTGCCACCAATGCTTTACCATTCCCACTTGTGAAATAGTAAATGTTATGAATACATTTATACTATATAGAACAACAAGTAACGCTACTGAACCTTTGGATATTATCATCACTATTAGCGCCCCAATACCCATTAGTAATACCCCGTTCATTGTTACAAGCCTGTCGCTGAGTGATGCAAATCTCTTTGGGAGCCAGTGATCAATTGCCATGTTAGCCATAATTCTGGGTCCATCAATGAAGCCTGTTTGTGCAGCTACCAGTAATAAGGCAGCCTCTGAAATCAGCGTGGTTAGAACAAAACTCCTTGACCAGAACGGGCCCCATCCGGCTGTCAGATTATCAAATAAGACAGCATTTAAGGTTTTATGTGTATCCAGCTGAACATTAAAAAGCATATAACAGATCATCAGGCCCAGAACCATAAATGAAAGAGAGATTACCATTAAAAACATTGTTTTGCGTGCTGTAGCTACTTTAGGTTCCCGCAAAATCGGCATACCGTTACTGACAGCCTCTATCCCTGTATAAGTTCCAGCCCCCATGCTGTATGCCCTCAGAATAATAAAGAATGTTGCAAAAAAACCAAACTGGGAGACTGTTGAATTTATTTCATGAGTTGTTTGACTGGCAACTACAGCAAAATTAGAGGCATGGATAAAGATCCCGTATAATATTGCAATAACATGGGTTACGATAAAGATTATAAATATCGGAGTAAGAGAGAGCACTGACTCTTTAACACCCCTGAGATTCAGCAAAATAAGAAAACAAACACCACCAACCGCAAATGGAAGTTTATAAGGCAGCCATGTTGCCGGGAAAAAACTGAACAATGCATCGGCACCGCTTGATACAGAAAGAGTTATAGTAAGAACATAATCAATTATAAGAGCTGAGCCGGATATCATTCCGACTGTAGGAGATAAAAGCTTGCTGCCAACAAGATATCCGCCTCCGCCATGAGGAAACAACCTGACTATCTGGTTATAACTGGAGCTGATGATGATAATGGTAAAGACAGTCCCAAGGGCAACAAAAATGGCTAAACTGGGATGCCCGAGCAGATTGCGGTATGCCTCTTCAGGACCATAACACGACGACGAGATTCCATCTGCACCCAAACCAATCCAGGCAAAAAAAGCTACCAAGGTTAATTTATGAAATAACCCTGAGTCTTCGATTGCCTTGGCCCTGCCAATAAAAGTGTTTTTAAGCCTTTCGTTGAATGTAAATCCTTCAGTCGTATTTTCCTTTTTTTTCCCGTCTGTCATCCACTACTATTATTTAACTGAAGCTTTTCAAGAATCGCCCGAAACAGATTTTTATCGCGCGAAATTAATATAATTTGAATAAATAACATAAAAACGATGTTAATAATCATATTAGAGTATATAAAGACAAGTCGAATATTAGTCAGGCTTACTCTGAAAGAGAGAAGGCACAAAGACGTAATGGCATAAGGGTGTAATAGCTTTATGCCGTTATGACGATGAGCCGTTGAGCCATTGAGCCCCTTAAATAAGCTATAAGTAACGACCGTACACCTTTGCAGTTTATATCATTTGTTATTACATTTGTTATAATAACCTATAACCATAAATATGCCAGTTTTTACAAGAACAACCAAAAACCTGATTTTAAAAATTGATGAATTTTTTGATGACATTGATCTCGGGCTTCTGGTATTCAAGGAGGGTATAAAATCATATCTTGATAAAGACATGGAAGCCTTCAGAAGACATCTTCAGAAGGTTGACCAGCTTGAAAACAATGCCGACCGGCTTCAGAGGGAAATTGAAAATGAAATGATTATGCACTCAATTTTACCCCAGCACAGGTCAGAGGTCAGTACACTGATAGACGAACTGGATGAAATTATAGATGCCTTGAAAAGTTCATTGAATGAAATAAATATTGAGATGCCTGATATTCCTTCTTCTCTTAATAAGAACTTCATAAGTATTACTGAGACATCCGTTAATGCAGCTGAAGAGCTCATACCTGCAGCCAGACTCTATTTTAAAGCTCCTTATACTGTAAGGGAGAGGTTACTGAAGGTTTATTATTTTGAGAGTGAGACAGATAAGCTGGCTTTCAGTGCTAAGAGGATCATTTTTCAGGAGATGAATGAACTGGATCTGGCACATAAGGCTCATTTAAGGTATATAATTCATCATATTGAGAATATTTCTGATCTGGCCCAAAAGGCTGCAGACTTGCTTTCAGGGATGGCGATAAAGATTGTTATGTAAACACGACGCACGACACAGGACACACGGCACCCGGATGTATATCTTTTAGCTGGTTTTCCGTGAGTCTTGAGTGGTGAGCCTTGAGCCCCTTTATAATTTAAGTAATAAAGAACATATTCGATATGATACTTTTCTTTCTGACAAGTGGTCTTTTCCTCGGCTGGTCCCTCGGGGCAAATGATGCCTCTCATATATTCGGTTCTGCCGTAGGTTCAAAAATGGTGTCTTTCAGAAAAGCAGCCATAATAGCTTCTGTCTTTTTTATACTTGGTGCGGTTATTCAGGGATCAGGTACATCCCATACGCTCGATAAGCTTGGTTCGGTCAATGCAATAGGAGGCTCATTCACACTTGCTTTTGCAGCAGCCATTACCATTTACATGATGACAAAGTTTGCGCTTCCGATTTCTACCACTCAGGCGATTGTCGGAGCAATAATAGGCTGGAACTTTTTTACAGGCAATCATACTGACAGTAAAACGCTGGAAAGGATAGTCTCCGCATGGATCGCAGGTCCGGTTATTGGCGCTGCATTTGCAATTTTATTATACATCACTGTTAAGAAATTCAAAAGGTCAACGAAGATTCATCTCATCAGATTTGAATCATATATCAAAACCGGATTGATACTGGTTGGTGCTTTTGGGGCCTATAGTCTTGGTGCAAACAACATTGCCAACGTAATGGGGGTATTTGTACCGGCGTTTCATCTGAATGACCTGAATCTTTGGATCATAACTCTTAATTCAAGTCAGCAGCTCTTTTTGCTTGGAGGTCTTGCATGTGCTACCGGGATTCTCACCTATTCATACAAGGTCATGAATACGATAGGAAACAACATACTTGAACTCTCTTCAGAAGCAGCACTTGTAGTAGTACTCGCCCAGGCGCTCGTTTTATTTATCTTTTCATCAACCGGATTATCCAACTTGTTTGTAAAAGCAGGTCTACCACCCATTCCAATGGTTCCGGTTTCAAGTTCACAGGTAATAGTAGGCTGTATTCTTGGAATTGGCCTGTACAAAGGTGCCAGAAATATTAATTTTAAAGTTCTCGGAGAAATTGGCCTGGCCTGGATTATATCTCCTGTGGCATCCGGTTTGCTGACATTTTTACTGCTCTTCTTTATGAAAAATGTGTTTGGTCTTAATGTCGGACGGGCTGCAAATGAATCTGCGGCTGTAACCGATCAGACCAGTAGTCTGACTGCTATTGGACAGGCTGATGCATCAAACATAATTAAATATCTGCTGTTTGGATTATTCATCTTCGGAACGATCGGGATAATCTTTTATATCCTTCTTGAGAACAAAAAGAAAAGGGAAATGCAAAGATCGGAAGAGAAGTTCTGGAAAAACATGAAGTAAGTTTTGCCCCATGCCCCATAGTATTCTAAGTTGCGTATAGTAAAATATGGAGAGAGTTTAGTACGAATCAGAATATTATATATTAAAATTAAGCCTGATAAACTTTTTTATGCAGTTGTGAAGCGACAGAGGGGTCACAGAAACGAATAATTTCTCCCATACTCCATCATTTGTCCCAGATAGTCATCAACATATTCTACCTCAACGTCGGTTATCTCACCGGCATTATCAAAAACAGGAATCAGTTTCGGGTTGATAAAACCGGTGTAGGGAGCTAAATTAAGTTTATCATAGCGTTTCAGTATTTCGGTATGAAGATCAGCGTCAATTTTCACTCCGTAATTTTCAATAATCTTCTTCCCGGCATCAAAATCCCCTTCAGATTTAATCCTTTGAATTTCATTGAGCAACTCTCCAAAAAGTTCTCTCAGCATTTTATAATCATTGATCCTGACATAACTTTTGTAATTGGATTTGAATAATTCTACTACATTCTTCGATCTTCCTCTCTCATAAACCCAGTGACATATTGCTGATCTGTTTCGCATATGCGCCTCTTCAATATTTTTTCCGTGTTTAATACGGACGATCTGAGTAAGCAATCCATTGCGAAGATATACATCATATGATGCTTTGGCCGCATCCTCATCCGGAAGAAGGGCAAGTTCTATAATTTTCTTATCCATAATATAATAAAGTGCAAAAAGATCGGCCCTGGCTTCCTCGAGAGCAGATGCATAGTTTTTCAGAGCATTTGGATCGGTGCCAGGGGCCAGCTTACCACTTGCATGTCCGACACATTCATGGAGATCCGTATGAAGTGCATCGGCCAGTGTTCCATATTTTTTTACCCGTTCTACTTCAGCCTTGTCTGACGCGAATTCCTCAAGAAAACCACTTCCCTGTGATGATTTATCGTGTGCTTCCGATATGTTTGCAAGTGTAACTGATTTTGATCCAACCTCTTTCCTTATCCAGTCAGCATTCGGCAGGTTTATTCCTAAAGGAGAAACAGGATAACACTCACCTCCCAGCATTGCTATATTAATAACTTTTGCCGCCACCCCGGTTACTTTTTCTTTTTTATATTTTGGATCAATGGGTGAATTGTCCTCAAACCACTGTGCATTGGCTGTGATTATTCTGCTCCTTTTAGTAGCATCAATATCGGTGTAATTTACTATTGCCTCCCAGGTAGCTTTCATTCCAAGCGGATCACTATAAGTCTCAATAAAACCATTATTAAAATCCACATCGGGTTCACCGTCCTTAACCCATTGTATGTTAAATTTATCCCAGAGTTTAAGATCACCGGTTTTATAAAAACCAATAAGCAGTTTAATTGCTTTCCTTTGCCCTTCTGAATCCGAACAACTATTTGCTTTTTCGAGCCAGAAAATGATCCGGTCAATAACTGTTCCGTACAAACCGCCTGATTTATAAACCTTTTCAACAAGTTTCCCGTTCTTTTTAATGACTTTTGAATTAAGTCCTAATGAGATAGGATTAACATCATTCGGATTGGCTTTTCCAGCATAAAAAGATTCAACTTCGTCCTGCGTAACACCTTCGTACATATTTATTGATGATTCTGCAACGATGTCAGCTCCCTCCCTCCGTTCTATTTTCCTGCTATATAGTTTTTCATCAAAAAGCAATGGAGATAGTGATAATATTAGTTGATCTGGTGTTTCATTATCTGTAAGCGGAAGTTTTTCAGAATCAGATCCATGAATAAGAGTTGCAAAATAGTCAGCATCAAAATCCGGCTTCAGCTTATCATTTGAGTAATGATGATGAATTCCGTTTGCAAAAAATACCCTTTTTACATAAATAAGAAAGAGTTTAAATTGTAGAGAGGATCTGTCACCTGAATAGGTATCAAGGATTGTTTCAAGAGTCTTCCTTATCTTCAAATTAAATCTGAAGTTCTGATCCCACAAAATATCCCTGCCGGAAAGAGCAGCCTGACTCATATAGAAGATGAATTTTTTTTGCTGCAGCGTTAGCTCTTCGAAACCTGGAAGTCTGTATCTGAGCACTCTCATATCCTCAAACTGATCAATAAAATATTTAAAATCGTCCACTGACATAGATTTATAATTAAATTAAGATGCAAATATCGTAAAGTTTTTGTGCAATGAACACAGAATCATTAAGTGCTATTTATAACTTTACTATCAGAATAAAAAAATAGATATGAGCGAAATTATCAAAAACTTAAGATCCGAGCTAATCAGTAATTCAGATGAAAAGACAAAGCTTTCAGGCGAACGATTCTTTAAAGAAAAAATCAGGCTATATGGAATCAAGTCTGCGGTTGTTGGCAAGATCAGCAATGACTTTTTTAAATTAATTCAGGATAAAAACAAATCAAGTATTATTCTTTTATGCGAAGAACTATGGAAGTCTCAAATTATGGAAGAATCATTTGTGGCTTGCGATTGGTCATATAAGATCAAAAAACAATATGAGCCATCTGATTTTAAGGTATTTGAGAAATGGGTAGATACTTACATAAATAATTGGGCATCGTGTGACACACTTTGTAATCATACGGTAGGTACAATAGTTGAAATGTATCCGGAGCTGATATCCGGACTTAAGAAATGGGCAAGATCAGAGAACAGATGGGTAAAACGCGGTTCTGCTGTATCGCTGATAGTACCTGCGAGGCGAGGACAATTCCTTGCTGACATTTTTGAAATTGCAGATATACTCCATTCTGATAAAGATGATATGGTACAAAAAGGATATGGATGGATGTTAAAAGCTGCAAGCCAGGCACATCAGAAAGAAGTATTTGATTATGTGATAAGGAAAAAGACTACTATGCCAAGAACCGCTTTAAGGTATGCAATCGAAAAAATGCCATCCGAATTAAAAATCATTGCAATGGCAAAATAGTTAGAGTGGTTTTTTACCTTTGCACATTAAATAATTTTGTAATGAGAAGAATTGCTTCTATAATGTTTGTTATACTGATTCCTGCAGTTGCATTTTCACAGGACAGGGTTACCGGGCACGACTTTGCCACAAGATCGGAAGTTATTGCCCGCAACGGGATGGCTGCCACCAGTCAGCCTCTTGCTACTCAGGTTGCTCTTGATATCCTGAAAAAAGGTGGCACCGCAATTGATGCCGCAATAGCAGCTGATGCAGTTCTCGGCTTAGTTGAACCGACTGGTGCAGGAATAGGAGGAGATTTGTTTGCAATAATATGGAGTGCAGATAAAGGGAAGCTATACGGATTGAACGGAAGCGGCAGATCACCACGTTCGCTTAAGCTAGAATATTTCAAAGAAAACAGATACGAATTTATACCATCCTACGGCCCACTCCCGGTTTCGGTTCCTGGTTGTGTAGATGGCTGGTTTGAAATGCATGATATGTTCGGACACCTGCCGATGAGGGATCTGCTTCAACCCGCAATCAGCTATGCCAGGGAGGGATTTCCTGTTACCGAGGTTATTGCAGATGCACTCAAACATGGAACTGAATTATTGAAAGAATATCCGAATATTAAAGAGGTCTATATGCCTTCAGGAAGAGCTCCTTCAAAGGGTGAAGTATTCAGGAATCCTCTTCTGGCAAATACTCTGGAAAAGATTCAAAAAGGCGGGAGGTATGAATTTTACCGTGGATCGATTGCAAGGGATATTGCTGCTTTCATGAAAAAACAGGGAGGTTTCCTATCATATGATGATCTCTACCGACACCATTCGGAATGGGTTGAGCCAATCAGCACGACCTACAGGGGATATGAAGTATGGGAACTTCCACCGAACGGACAGGGACTTGCAGCTCTTCAGATGCTTAATATTCTCGAAGGTTTCGACATTGCAGCCATGGGTTTTGGTTCTGCAGATTATATTCATGTCTTCACTGAAGCTAAAAAGCTTGCCTTTGAGGACCGTGCAAAATATTATGCTGATCCTTTTTTCTTTAAGACACCTGTGACCCAGCTTTTATCGAAGAAATATGCCGCAGAAAGGCGAAAACTTATTGACAGGGAAAAAGCTGCAAAGATCTATGATGCCGGACGAATTGAAGCTGCAAACACAATATATCTAACTGTAGCTGATAAATTTGGAAATATGGTCTCTCTTATACAGAGCAACTACAGAGGGATGGGTTCAGGTATGTGTCCTGACGGACTTGGCTTTGTTTTGCAGGACAGGGGAGAAATGTTCTCCCTGGAGGAAGGCCATAATAATGTATACGCACCCGGCAAACGACCTTTTCATACAATTATTCCTGCATTCATCACAAAGAATAAAAAACCCTGGATCAGTTTTGGATTAATGGGTGGCGATATGCAGCCGCAGGGCCATGTTCAGATTGTGGTTAATCTCATCGATTTTAAAATGAATCTGCAGGAGGCAGGGGATGCTCCAAGAATTCATCACATAGGATCATCCGAGCCAACGGGTCAGCAGATGACGAATGGCGGTATTCTTCTTCTTGAAAGCGGCTTTCGCACTGAAGTTATACAGAAGTTGATGTCAATGGGGCACACCATACAGTGGGATCTGGGCGGTTTCGGCGGTTACCAGGCAATCATGTGGGATGATAAAAACAAGGTCTGGTTCGGAGCTTCAGAATCGAGGAAGGACGGACAGGCTGCTGGATACTGAACGAGCCCCACTTTAGGGGGGATGGGGGCAAAAAGGTCAGGAGGTAATTCCAAGCAAATCCAATACACCATTTATAAATGTAAGCGGATGTACCGGGTTTCCTGGAATATAAAGATCTATATGATTTTGTTCTATGAAACTTCTGTCAATCGCAGGACTCCCTTCAAATATTCCACCGCTTACGGCATCTGTTCCGGCCAGAATGATTATTTTAGGTGAAGGTATGGCATCATAAGTAATCTTCAGTGGTTCAGCCATATTCTTCGAAATGGGACCGGTAATCACAATTCCGTCAGCATGACGCGGTGATGCAACAAATTCAATCCCATACCTCCCGATATCAAAATTTACATTTCCTGAGGCATTCAATTCAAGTTCAGTGCTGTTATCTCCACCTGCC
>Ga0302292_1001467_pt1 | contig 15125 bp, 12 predicted proteins | sample III_Fen_N2_1_FD_194553 | JGI IMG/M metagenome (GOLD analysis project Ga0302292, IMG submission 194553) | Peat permafrost microbial communities from Stordalen Mire near Abisko, Sweden - III_Fen_N2_1 | ecosystem: Environmental > Terrestrial > Soil > Wetlands > Permafrost | place: Sweden: Abisko...
CCCTTTGGGGTAAGGGCCTCACATCTGAAATCCACTGAGCCTTCCAATCGGAGACTTTCATTGCTGATGTTTCAAACCAATTAACCTGACTCCATTGCGACTCTTCTCCGTTTTGATTCCATATTCGGATTTTCCAATAATATTTCGTAAAAGACTGCAAAGGTTTCCCGTTGTATTTAATTCCAAACGTTGATTTACTTGTTACTTTACGCGTTTGCCAGTAATTCCCGATTCCAGCTTCCAGTTTCTTTTCATCAGAACTGACGAGAATTTCATAGGCAGTTTGCTGTGTTGCGCGCTCATTTGACTGAACCAACCAACTGAAGGCGGGAGAAAAGTCGTCGATTCCAAGAGGATTTACGGTCGTATTGACGCGAAGATAATCAATCGATAACCCATTTGAAACGGGTTTTGTTGAGTTTTGAGGACCTGCAAAAACTATTATATAGCAGCTCAAAACAAAGAAAATAACTAAGGCGATGTTTTTCATTGAAGATAGTTTGGTTTTAAGCAAGTGTCTTATGAAAATTGTAATTGTTTGATAAGGATTTACTAAAATACATTTGTTTTCAATACCTGATTTGAAATCCGATCATTATTATTTGCGTTGGGTGGTACATCTCTGCAAGAAGAATTAAAACATCTGAAAAACGCCATCAGGGTTTGATGGCGTTTACTTCATTTTCTAACCTTAAACAATAATTAGCAATTCAGGGACCCAATTACCTGGACTGAGTTAATAATACATCAGTCCAGGTATTTTTCAAAGAAAGCTATTAATAGCCAGCGTTTTGCTTGACTTTAGGATTTGATGAAGTTTCTCCTTGCGGAATCGGGAAAAGTAATTTTTTGGTTGTAATGAAGCTTGCATCAAAATTTGCAGCATCGGTTGTTATGTCCCAACAGTTATCTATTACTGAATTGTCTGGTTGTTTGGCAACCCAGGTATTAATGTCGATCCAACCGGCTTTCTGCCACCTGCGCATATCTGACAAACGGTGATCTTCCTCGCCACAAAGTTCCCGCATGCGCTCATCCATAATTGATTGTCTGTCGATACTGATTAAATTGGCAGGAACCGCCGAAACCGTTCCGTCGATGGACGAATTGCGGGCACGCGTTCTTACATCATTAACCTGTTTTAACGCCTCTGCCGGTTTACCTGTTTCAAGATATGCCTCGGCAACCAGCAGTTTTACATCGGCAAAACGAAGAATCCGTGGATTGGTGGTCGTTGCTGCAGCACCATAACCATTTTTACCATAAGTGTCGCGGGGTTGGTATTTTAACCCTTTTGTATGATCTGCGCGGTTACTATAGATGCCCGGACGCATATATTTATGGAATACAAAGCCAGTCTTATAACTTCCTGCAAACCACATAAGATCACGGTTGTATTTTTTTGAATAGATAGATACAGAATCCATACATTCAACAAAGCGGGGATCATTACGTTCAAATTTATTGACAAGTTTTTGAGTAGGAATTAGTGGTTGATTCCATGTCCAGAATACACCACCACCCATATTGAAAAAGACAAAGCAAGCACCCTGACGTCCGATATTTCCGCCGAAGTCGTTATCGAGCCATATCAGATCACCACTTGGAGCATCGCCTGCCTGGTATTCGAAGAGTGACTCTTTGTTGTTTTCGGTATGACCGTCAAAATTGTCTCCATATTTTACCCCTTCAATGGTGGTAATGGTCTGGTCAATTTTACCAAATGCGGTAATGGCATTCTGATAATCTTCGGCTTTTGTCGTACCATATGCAGCTCTTAACGAGTACAATTTAACCAGCATTCCTTCAACACTGTTGTAGGTAACCCTGCCGGTATTGGCGTTATCCCATATTTTTTTGTTGGTAAGCAATACCTCTGCTTTTTTGAAATCTAAAATAGCACTGTCTAATGCGGCGATTCCCGCGGTTTCTGATGAGTAAACCAAAGGATCATCAACCGAGGTAATTCTTTTGGTGATTACCGGAGGCTTGCCATAATTTTCGAATAGTTTAAAAAATGCATATCCCCTAAGAAAATAACACTCACCCTGATGAATATCCTTTAACCCTGGTGTCGAATAAACAGATTTGAATTTTTCAGTGATATCAATCATGGTGTTGGCACGGTTCACGAGACGCATTAAAAGATTCCAATAGGCTGAATTTAATCCATCTGATGAGTTAAAGCCTTTGAAATTATCTATGTTGTTATTACTTCCACCTGCATCTTGTGTAAAGGCATCGCTGGGTAGAAGATACAAAGGATAGATGCAGGTCATGCCACCAAACGAATATAAATCAGTCATCTGGGCATATACACCACGAATTCCGTTTTCGAATTTTTGTTCATTGTTGAAATATTGATCCTCTGGCTGTTTTGGAAAATCAACATTCAGATTGTCTTTTCGGCACGAAGCGATAACTATCAGTGTCAATAAGACATATATGATACTTTTTACTTTTTTCATATTAGGTGAAATTTAAACGTATTGAAGTAAATATTATGACTAAAATTTAGCACTAATGCCGAAGTTGATAATGTAAGGCATTACATCAGATCCATCCGGATTTAATCCTGGCCAGTTTGTAATTGTCAATAGATTGTTTCCACTGGCATAAATCCTAAGGTTGCTGATTGAATTTCCGACTAACTTATAGGCTTGCCTGGGCAAAGTATACCCAATCTGAATACTCTGAAGACGCAGATAAGACATGCTTTTCTTATTACGATCCGAACTTCTTAAGTTGCTGTTTGGGTCGGCATAAACGTTACGGGGCAACCAGGTAGATTTATTATCAGCTGTCCATGCATTTTGAGCGCTTAATAGTGTTCCGTTACTTTTGGATCCCATACCCATCAGTCCATCCCACTGTCCGAATACACCTCCAACACCATTCCACAAAGTTGAAAAGTCAATTCCTTTATATCCCAATCCTAAATTAATACCGTAATAGTAAGGAGCTATGTTGTTGTAAAGGAAGGTTTGATCGTATGTATCGAGTTTTTTATCACCCCCCGGAGTTTCATATTTGTAATCGCCGGATGGTTTGCCATTAATATCTTTAAACCATGCATCGCCACCAACAACTTTTTGTGTTCTGCTGTTATCTGCAACAGCAGCTTCACCTGCATCTGCTTCTGCCTGGGTTTGATAAATCCCCCCGAAAGCATAACCTCTTTGATATCCAATTGAATATCCTTCTTCAACCAGACCGGCCCCTGTCGTATACCTAAGATTTTGGTAGGTTTTTTCAACTACATTTTTTACTGTTGTAAGGTTTGCTCCAACCGAATAGTTAAGTTCACCAACTGAACCCTGGTAATTTAAGACAATCTCGATCCCTTTATTCCGAACCTGAGCTAAGTTCACAAAAGGGGTGTTCTTGTAACCTAAGCTCGGTGGTAATCCAATTTGTTGAATAATACCATCGGTTAATTTATTGTAGTATTCAAAGGAACCGGTTAGCCGGCTTTTAAATAAGGTAAAATCTACGCCAAGGTTTGTCGTTGTAGTCTTTTCCCAGGTGAGGGCTGGATTAGCCATGTCGGTGATGGCTGCTCCGGCACCGTAAATACCTTGTCCATCAGTTGAACTACCCCATGAATAAGCTGGGTTGGGGTTAATAATATAGGCCCAGGCAAGGTCCCTAACCTCCATATTCCCAAGTGATCCCCATGCTGCCCTTAATTTAATATCGTTCACCCATGTCAGGTTCTGCATAAACGGTTCCGCACTTATTCTCCATGCAGCAGATAGTCCCGGAAAAGTTCCCCATTGATTCTGAGGCGAAAATTTTGAGCTTCCATCGCGACGTACTGTAGCATCAAAATAGTATTTTGATTTAAAGTTATAACTAAGACGTCCAAGATACCCCTGCAATGCATTGCGGGTGACATCTGTTTGTACATTTGTGTTTTTGTCCTCCATGTTGCCTATAAACCGGGGACCTTTGTCTTTTGTAGTCATTGAATAACCAGACATTAAGTAACTATGAAACTGGTATTGCTGATCCATTGCATTGAAGAGTGCATCGAAGTGGTGATCACCAATATGTTTTACATAATTGACTGTAAACTCTTTAATGAGATTGAAGTTTTCAGTTATATTATTGGTTAAGGAACCTACTGAATTTGGGTAAGTTAGTACCTTACTTTGATTTGCGGAATAATCAAATTGCCATCCATTGTAATCGACAAATTTCTCAGTAGATCTTTTAAAGTAATCGACGCTTACACTTCCTTTCAATGTTAGTCCTTTTACTGGCTCAATTTCAATATAAGAAGTACCCATATTTCGGAGCTCTCCGTAAGTATAATCCTGAGTAGCCCAACGTCCCAGTGCGTTTGATTTTGGATCGCTTGACCATTTTGCCGGTGTACCTGTAATACCATCGGCATTGACACTACCGGAACTGGCATATCCAAGGTAACCATTCTGATCGTGGATTGGCTGCCATGGAGGCATTTGTGCAAATGAGTTTAAATCAAATGCTTCAATATCATTGTCGAGTCCTTTTACATAACCCAGCCGATAATTTAATCCAACACGAAGCCATTTATTAACATCGGTCCGAACATTTGTTGCAAAGGAGTACCTTTCGAGACTTTTACCTAATAAGACTCCTTCGCTGCTTGCATATCCTGCTGATACTGAATAAGCGCTTAGTTCAGTTCCTCCGACCATTCTGAGATTATATTCCTGTGTTGGTGCACTTTTATTGATAGCGGCTTTTTGCCAGTCCACATTTGCGGCACTACTATTTACATAATTTGGAGCGGAGGGATTTAGTTCATTCCACTTGCTCTGATCGTTACCGATAATGGAATTTGCTTTATAGGCATCTTGTTTGAATTTTACCAATTCCGCTGTAGACATTACATTATAAGTATTTGGAATGGTCTGAACACCATATCGGGCATTGAATTCCAGCGTCGGTTTATCACCTTTTTTTCCGCCTTTGGTTGTTATAAGAATTACTCCGTTTGCACCACGTACGCCATAGATCGCAGCAGCTGATGCATCTTTCAATACTGAAATTGATTCAATATCATTTGGATCAATCATAGTCATAATATTGGTATTTCCGCGCAACGTTCCAAACCTTCCATCTGCCAGGGCATCTGCACCGGCTCCGGCTTCAGTTACAGGGATACCGTCAATAACGTATAATGGGTCGGCAACACCCCATGTGTTTACTCCTCTGATCCTGACAGTTGGTCTGGTGAGCGGATCACCTGTAGCACCCGAAACCTGAACCCCTGCCATTCTTCCCATCATTGAATACTCGGCTGTAGTATTGACACTTTTTGAAATGTCCTTCGAGCTAACAGTCGAAATTGATGTAGTTACATCCTTTTTCGCTCTGTTGCCATAACCAATTGCTACAACTTCAGACAAACCTGTTGTTTGTTCTGTGAAAATAACATTAAAAGTTGTTTTAGTTCCGATCTCTATTTCCTGCGTTTTCATTCCTACGAATGAGAAAACCAACGTCTTTGAATCGTGGGGAACTGAGAGATTGAAAATCCCGTCAATATCAGTTGTGATTCCGACGGTGGTTCCTTTTACAACAACTGAAACTCCGGGAAGTGGGACTCCTTTTTCATCGGTTACCTTTCCTTTTAGTATCTTTTTTTGTTGTTGCTGGGCATTCAGCACCTCCAAAACAGCTTCCTGGTTATCTTTTTTAGCAATAACGATCTGACGGTCAAAAACTTTAAAAGTATTTTCTGACGATTTAAAAACTTTTTCCAGAATTTCTTCTACCGTTTCATCGGTTGCTTTAACAGATATCTCTTTGTTTAAATCGATGATATTATCGTAATAAACAAAGATAAATTCACTGTTGCCTTCAATTCTGTCAAAAAGTTGCTTGACAGTGACACGTTCAAGATCCAGCGTAAATTTTGCGTTTTGCGAATAGCTGGTTTTGGCTGATGCTGTTGCTAATGAAACAAATAATATCAGCGTACATAATTTCATAATCAGCATGAATTTTTTAAAGTTCCGGATATACGGAACCAATAACCCGAATTTTTGCATAAATTTGTGTGGTTTTAATTTGCTTTAATAAATTTCGATTTTGCGTTAAAACTTCCGACAGGTTATACAGCAATATAGCCTGTCATTTTTTTGTTTGATTGGTCACTTCATTGGCTTTGTAGTTTAATTTATTAGGATTATTCTTTCATTTTAAGGAATATCGTATTGTCAATAATTTCATAGTTTAATGGTGCAGTGGTACAAATAACCTTTAAAACATCTTCACAATTGCTTTTAAGATCAAGTTTTCCGGTAAGTGTCATGCTGTTTAGCCGAAGGTCGGAATAACTTATTTTTATGTCGTAATATCTTGATAATTTTGTTGCTATTGACTGAATTTGTTCTTTGTTGCACAGCATCCAGCCATCTTTCCACGAAACATATTCAAGACTATTAGTCTTTTCAAGTGTTGACTTATGTGTGCTTATTGTGTAATTCAGTTTTTGATTAGGTACCATAACCAGGCTTTCAGTTACGGTTGATGCCTGGATACTTCCTTTAACCAATACTACAGTAACATAATCGTCGTCTTTATAAGCCGAGATATCGAATATTGTACCCAGCACTTTCACTTTTACCTGGTCGGTTACAACGTAAAATGGTCTTAAAGCATCATGGGCAACTTCGAGATAACATTCTCCTTCGATAAAGATTTCCCTGGTTTTTTTATTGAATGCAACCGGATAAATGGCCCTGCTTCCTGAATTAAGCCACAACTTCGATCCATCAGCAAGCTCAATGCTTGACCGCTTGCCCCGAGGTACAAATAACTGATTCATTTGCAATGTTTCAGAATTCTTGCTTATATCTTTTGATTGAAACTGTTTCCCTGCTTTGGTCTCCAGTTGTCCATTCTGGTTGTATTTTAGGTCCACTTCCTTTTCGGAAAAGGTCTTTTCCGTTTGATCAGATAAAATCAGTTTTATGTCATTACCAGAAGTTGGGGCAATTGCAATAGTCTGGTAATTAATTTCTTTAATTTTGGATATATTGTTTTTGACAGCCAGCCAGCTGGAGATCCCAACTACAATAAGTATGCTTGCAGCAACTGACCATTTTTTAAGATTGATAAATCTCCTTTTTCTGAAATTTTCTGTTTGTTTGATTTTGTCCCATAACGCCGAAACTTCTGCATCGGTAAGTGATTTTTGTTGATGAACAATTCCTTTGATTAAAAACCTTGCATGTTCAATCTCCTTTTTTGTTGACGGATTCCTGGTTGCATATGATTCCCAGAAGTGGTTTGATTCCGCAGACGGTCTCAATACCCATTCTACAAAGTCAGGATTATCGATGAATTCAATCTTATTATTTTCTTTTGGGAGCGTCATTCAAAATTATTTTCTTTTGGGAGCGTCATTCAAAATCATTTTCTCTTAGAAGGCAGGAAAGTCAATTTTGTACTCAGGATTTTTTGAAAATATTCAATTATTTCTCTTAATTCGCTCTAACCTTAGGTTTAGTTACTGGAATTAAATACTTTAAGGGGAGAAAGAAAAGAAATAAACTTTTCGGATAACTTTCCCGAAGTTTTTCGAGTCCCCTGAATACAAGATTTCGTGCTGACTGATAATTTAATTTCATCACCTCGCTTAGTTCTTCGTAACTCAGGTCGGAAACAAATTTTAAATAAATAGCTTCTTTTTGCCTTGGGCTTAAAGTCAGCATGGCTTTGTCCAACAGTAAGTATCTTTGTAGCTCAAATTCATTATCAATCAGATCATCTTCAATTGAAATTGCATAATGAAAAGGTACCTTTTCCGGATCTAATGTTCCGAAAATTGCTCCTTTGCTTAACGATCGGATTATTTTTCGTTTTAATGATTTATAAAGATAAAGTTTGATATTGTTTGTGGTGCCAAGTCCTGAACGGTATTTCGAGAGATCGATGAAAACATCATGAATACAATCTTTTACAAGTCCATCATCTTGGGTAAAGTTGCACCCATATTTAAAAAGTGATTGGATGTGACAATTGTAAATAAGTCGAAATGCATCTTCATTACCTTTTATGAAGTCGTTCCATAACAATGTATCTGAATTGATCTGGTATTCTCGTCCCATTTAATACTGCACAAGTAGTATTGTACTACAATTTTATTCAACCGGTTCTTTTTCCGTCTTTGGTCGTTACAATAAATGCACTCTGACAAGCAAATTTTAATTGAAAACTTTCGTTTAGGTTCATTACTATTTGTCAGCACCACAAAGGTATCATTATTGCCACACAATGATAAAATCCATGTGTGTGAATTAATCATGAATTAAATGGACACAAAAAAATGAGTTTTTTCTGTCGAACGTGAATTAAATCATTAAAACGGTACCACTTTTAATCTAATATTTAAAGTAGTTCGATATGATGGTGAATATAACAGAGTTTCAATTTTGCAGCAAAGTGGAAAACGATTTTCAGCAGACAATAAAAATATGATCTGACACTTCTGGATAAGGTAAGTGGATCTGTAACGCTTATGGAAAGTCCAAAGGGAAAGGAACTTGTTAAAATGATTGAAGACGGAAAGATCTCAAAAATAGTAGTTGAGGAGTTATCGGGACCTGGCAGAAATACCGATGATGTAATCCGTATGCTGGAGTGGCTGGAAGATCATAAAATTAATGTGTATGTTCGGAATATTGGACTTCAATCCGCCCAAATCAGAAAATGAATCCAATCTGGAAAATGATTAGCCCGCCGATGTCTTCACTTTATGAAATGATACCGGAGAATATTAAAGAACGAACAATGGTAGGTAGCCAGGACTATGTCCAAAATGGGGGAGTATTAGGGAGACCTAAAGGATCAAATGAAATTAATTGAATTTTTTAAAAAGGGAGATGAACATTAATTTCATTAAGTCTTTAAAAAATGGATTAACGATTAGTGAGACAAGCAAAGTTGCAGGGATATCAACAAGGTCGGTAATGAAGGTAAAAAAATATGGTCTGAAATAAGGTATTTTGACATAACAATTTGCAGATGGATCATATTGGAAATGTAAATGGCGTAATAATGAACGGCCGTGTTCCAAACGGTTCGCGTGGTGGTGTGAAAGGACAAAACGGGAATTAATTCCATTTCTCCTACCCGTTATTGCGATTCGTTCACCAACTTTGTCTTCTCTGCGCGAATTCTCCTTGCATCATTACTAACCTGTTGTCCGTTAATAAAAAGATTGATCCTGCCGTTGTAACTCGTTGCCATTGTTGCAGTTTTTGGCTAAGGTACAAGCGCGAAATGTTGAGGGAAAGGACAGATTTTCTGGAATTACAACAGGTACGTTATTAAATTCATTTCAGGACCTTCATGTAATATTTATAAGCGTCATCTGCCTAATCAACAGCCCTGTACACAAAGTTTGCGTATTTAGATGATTACAAATCATTATCTCCAAACTTAATATCAAGGGTATTTACCCTATTTATTTCGTCATAAATAAGGGTTTACATATCGATTATTAGGGTTTAAACTAATTCCAATTTCCTGATTTTCTCTCAAATTTGTGAATCATAATTTAGCGTCAATTGCTTTACCCAACCTTTTGTCAGAACATAGATTATTAATGTATTGTGAATGATTGATGACATCTTCAGTGCTTTGAAATGGTTACGGGGCGAACTTTTCGCAAGTTTTGCAATTCATAAAATATTGTTTGGCTAGTTTCATTTTTTGTTTGGTTTTAGAAGTTTAGTTTTTTTGCAAAGTAACAGGATGGAGCCTCCACGCTCTGTCCTGTTCAATTATTATCCGATAACGAACCGGCCACAGCCATCTAAATGGCCAAATGACTAAATCCTAAACGAATGAAATACCAATTACTTTTCTTTATAAGCTGTTATTGATGATTAATTTCGACGTACATAACCCGCCTTTTTCAGCGCTTTTTCCCGGGCTGCCTTGTTAATTTCTGATTCAATTTGTTTTTTAAAGCTCTTGCTTTTTTGCGCAGTATAATTTTCCATCGTTAGCGGTTTGAAGTAGCGTGAATAGTAAAAAACCATTTTCAATTCCATAACGTGCGATTCAAAATTCAGTTACACATTTTAACATTTTTTTTTAACGCAAACCAGTTTTCAAAAATTTACTTAATCCATTTCTATGAAGTCACAATCAAGATGCAACTGAAACGATAATTTGAAATAGTTTTATCTAAAGACGAAGTTTTTATGCCTCACTATTGAGATAACAAAAACGAAGGATTAAATAGAATATAAAAAGCAGGAATCAGGTGTTACAATATCGCATACCTGGAAAAAAAAGCAGATGAAATATGCAGAACGTTACAAAGAAGTTTGCCTAATAACAATATTATAAAAACAATTCAGGATGAATTGCCAACTTATTACTTTGTGAGTGGATTCTTACACCCCCAATTACCCATTGTTAATTATGACGGAATATTTTTCTTGGAATGGAAGCTTATTCCATAATGGATAAAGGATACTACGTCAGCCAAAATCCTGGTCTTGACATTAAATGCAGTTGGTGAAACTGGAATTGAAAGGCCGTACTTTTGGAACAGTATAATGGCAAAGCGCTGTTTACTTGGAATTAATGGATTTTACGAGTTGCGCGATCTGAACAAAGTGAAGCTCCCATATGTCATTCATAATAAAAGCTGCGATATCTTTTCCCTGGGTTGTATTTATGAATCTTGGGTTGACAAAGGAACAGGTGAAATCAGAAATACGTTCAGTATTTTAACGACACCTGCAAATCACCTTATGGAAAAAATTCACATCCTTAAAAAGCGAATGCCGTACTTTCTTACGCCGGAAAATGAAAAGAAATGGATCGAGCCCAACCTTACACCTGAACAGATAATTGAGTTCACAAACCCTATCCTAAATCTGACATGATCGTTTGTACAGTTTCTCAGAACGTAAAAAGCGGAGAATAACAGCAATGTTACTCGATAGTAAGGAGAAGGTTGTTTACCCGGAATTTAGTCGGTTGTAGAATTGGAATGAAAGTTTTTTTACACCCTTTAAACATGAAACTTACATTCGCTCTAATACTGTCAATTCTCCTTAGTACATTGTCATTTAGAGCCTTCGTTGTTCGTATTACTGATGGTGATACGATTGTGGCCCTTACCAACGATAAGAACCAGTTCACGATTCGATTGGAAGGGATAGACCGCCCTGATTACAAGCAGGATTTCGGGTACAAGGCAAAGCAATTCACTTCGGATTTTTGCTTCGGTAAGGAGGTAAGAATTGAGAAATCCGGAGAAGTCCAGTATGGATGAACTTTGGCTTTCGTTTACGTAGGAGATATATGTGTAAATGAAGAACTCCTGTAACTTGGTATGGCAAGGCACTTCAAACACTACAATAGAGACCCTAATTCGCTGCGTAACATTCAGAAAATAACCAATACCAGTATCAATACCTTGCGAAAGATTGGTGAGTTTGTTTAACAGTATATACTAAAACCTAAAGCATTCTGTTGTCCTAGATGATTAAAGCGAAACGCCTGGCAGTTTTATAGTCTGTGACGCATCTTATAAGGTGTATGCTGGATCATGAGCGGACAATCTATCGTTATCAAAGCTTGGAACATTTAATGTCAAGCATGATAATCATTGTGTGCTCCACAAGAATATTACTACTGCCATTTTTACTATAATGATTCAACCTACCCAATATCTACTTCTCAATGTCGATATAATAAATAAATACTCATAATGTGCTGATAATTAAGGTATTCAGAGATGGGGGGAGGAGGGTATAAAGGGCCATCTTCCTGCTAAATGGGTCGTAACTAGCTAGTTGACAATTGATTTTAAATTTCCAAATATAAAATCAGTTTACCAGCCGCCCTTTTATAATATTTTATAGAAAAGATTCGATTCCTGTCATGATCGTGACCTCTCATTTTTTTTAAAAAAATTGTTGAGGCTACCAGCCCTAAAAAATTAATGGTTACATACAAACGATTAATCGCTGACACCCTTAATTAGGTGCAGCCAGCATTAACGATTTCCCAGAACAGTTACCAATGATTAAAAATATGGCGGCATAAAAAAAAGACTGTCCAAAATGACAGCCTTTAATTTTTTATAATCATAAAAGGTACAAGATCGTACAAAATGACCTGTATCTTATTGATCTTCATTGTGTTTAGTCGGGGTAGCCGGATTTGAACCGACGACCTCGTCGTCCCGAACGACGCGCGCTACCAAGCTGCGCTACACCCCGTGTTATTTTCATAACGACTGCAAATTTAACTCTTTTTATTTACTTAGGGTCGAATAGTTGTAAAAATCGACCTGATATTAAACACCTTCTTTCATGGCTTGCTGTTGCCTGATATTAAAAAAGTTATTAGTTTTAACGCAACTTTAACACATAAAAGCATGAAAAAAATAATTGCATTGATCACTTTGTTGACAATGGGGTTTGGATTGTTATTCAGCCAGAATATCCCGTTTAACGGTATTCAGAATAATCTCGGTAACCTGTTTCTCCTTTCAGATGCGAAGAGCCGATCGATTAGTCCCGAAAATTTAACCGGAGAAAAGGGGAAAGGCGGAATGGCCAAACTTGGTGAAGGTTCTGCATCGAATGCAGCACGCGATCTTGGACAAGGATGGAAGGTCAATCCATATATAAAAATTGGCAAAGGTGAAACGACTACGCTGGCTGAAATTGATGGTTCAGGAGCCATTAACCATATCTGGATGACGCCAACTGGCAACTGGCGGTTTTCGATCCTGCGCATATACTGGGACGGAGAGAAAGAACCATCAGTAGAATGTCCGGTAGGTGACTTTTTTGGGATGGGATGGGGCGAATACGCACCGTTGCAGTCTTTGGCTATCTGTGTAAATCCCGGAAGCGCTTTTAATTGTTACTGGCAAATGCCCTTCCGGAACAAGTGTAAAATTACAATGCAGAACATCGATGAGAAGGAAATGAGTCTCTATTACCAGGTTGACTATTGCCTGACTGAGGTTCCAAAGAATGCTTCTTATTTTCATGCCCAGTTCCATCGCAGCAATCCTTTGAAATATAAGGAAGTATATACCATTGTCGATCAGATTAAAGGGAAAGGACAATATGTCGGTACTTATCTTGCCTGGCAGGTTAACAATAACGGATGGTGGGGAGAAGGTGAGATCAAATTCTTCATGGATGGTGATAAAACATTCCCTACGATTTGTGGTACCGGAACAGAGGATTATTTCTGCGGTTCGTATAATTTCGATCGCAATGGTAAGTATACCGAATTTTGCACGCCTTATGCCGGTCTGCACCAGGTAATCCGACCTGATGGCACCTACCGTGCCAACCAGCGATTTGGACTTTATCGCTGGCATATTACAGATCCGATCCGTTTCGAAAATGACCTTAAAGTAACGATTCAGGCATTAGGCTGGACCGGAAATGGCCGGTATCTTCCTTTGCAGGATGACATTGCCTCGGTTGCTTTTTGGTATCAGACAGAGCCTCATCAGGCATTTACCGCACTGCCTTCGAAAGACGAACTGGAGGTCAGGTAGTATTTCAATCCTGCAATTATTTTTTAGATGAAATTTGGTTCTTCACTATTTTTCTGGTGAAGAACCAAATCAATGCAATCCCTGCTGCCAATAGCATCAAATGAATTCCATAATTTTTGGAGACTCCGGTTTGCATGAAAGAAAGATCTTTTAAATCGGCATAATAGATAACGGAGAGGAAAACGAGTCCATTGTGAATAGCATGGCCTGCAATACAGGCGAGAACTGATCCCGTCCGAATCCTGATCCAGCCAAGAATCAAACCCAGTGCGAATGTTGCCGGAAACTGCCATGGATTGAGGTGGAACAAGGCAAACAGAAGGGCTGAAAAGAAGATGGCAAAAACCGGATGGTAAATCCGCGAAAATCCTGCCATAATTACACCTCTGAAAATCAGTTCCTCAACAATCGGAGCAATGATTACGATGCGCAGAATTCCGCCCCATACTCCCAAATCGGAATCAAAGAGTCTGGAGAACAACTCCATAAACCATGCAGGTGGGGGAAGAACTTTTTCGAAATGGATATTTATCTCATTCAAAAAATACTGTAATCCTGAAAAAACGATCACCATCGACGGGATAATCAATAAATTAAACAGCTTAAACGAAAAGACCTGATTGAATTTTAATCCCGAAAAAACATAGCCAAGATAAAGTATCAGTAGGGTAGAGCCCAGAAAAACAGGCACTTTAATCCACGGTTGATACAACCAGTCGGTTCCGTGATTGTAGTCGTATATCGCCAACGGAAAATCGATTACGGTTTGAATGAATATATAAATTACAACCAGGTTTGCTGCTTGCCAGAATGTCGGATAATATTTGAATGTCGAACTTTTCAAAATTATTTGTTTAATGATTTACCAAAATTAATGAAAGAGTTGATTCTACAATTTACCAAATGTATTTTTATTGTTCCGGATTCTGTCACAATAGCGATTAATCTGCAACTTCGCTTGTTATTTTCTTCAGACTTTCGGCATCAGGTTACCGTCATCTTAGGCTATTGGTTCCCAAATTCTTTAGCTAAAATCCTTTTGTTTTATTCAAAAGCATGTTTTTAAGCGCTCAAGTCTACGTATGAATTTTGTATCTGTCTGATTAACAAATGTTATTGATATTTTATCATAAATTGAAGAAACCAATGATAAAAAAGAGGCCAAGTGTTTGATTATTTAAACAAAAAGGCTTTACTTTGCGAACTGTTTGAAAATTGTAGAAAGAAAGCTAAAAAATACTCAAAATGTCGAGAGTTTGTCAAATAACAGGTAAGAAAGTAATGTTTGGGAACAATGTTTCTCACTCAAAACGGAGAACCAATAGGAAATTTATGGTGAATATTTTCACCAAAAAGTTCTATCTGCCCGAAGAGGATAGATGGATCAAATTGAATGTTACAGCCGCAGGGTTGAGAACAATAAACAAAAACGGATTGGCAGCTACCCTAAAGACAGCAAAAGCCAAAGGTTATTTAGAAACCATTTAATAAGTTACTAAGCAATGGCAAAAAAAGGTAACAGAGTACAGGTCATTTTGGAGTGTACAGAACACAAGGCTAGCGGGCAACCCGG
>Ga0302292_1001468_pt1 | contig 15117 bp, 11 predicted proteins | sample III_Fen_N2_1_FD_194553 | JGI IMG/M metagenome (GOLD analysis project Ga0302292, IMG submission 194553) | Peat permafrost microbial communities from Stordalen Mire near Abisko, Sweden - III_Fen_N2_1 | ecosystem: Environmental > Terrestrial > Soil > Wetlands > Permafrost | place: Sweden: Abisko...
CGTGTCATTAGTGTCATTCGTAGTTTAATAAAAAAAGTGTCTTAATTAGAAGTTACAATGCCAACAGCCATTAAATTCGAAAATATATCCAAACAATACCGCCTCGGAGTTGTCTCTAGGCAAACGCTTAGTCATGACCTCAACCGTTGGTGGAAGATGAATGTCCGTGGACAGGAAGATCCCTATTTAAAGATAGGTGAAGTAAACGATCGGGCACATAAAGGCGAAAGCGAATATGTATGGGCACTAAAGGATATTAACTTCGAAGTGCAACAAGGAGATGTGCTCGGTATTATAGGAAAAAATGGAGCCGGAAAATCGACACTTCTAAAAATTCTCTCCAAAGTTACTGCACCCACTACCGGGACCATTAAAGCTGCAGGACGCATTGCTTCCTTACTGGAAGTAGGTACCGGTTTTCACCCCGAGATGACCGGCCGCGAGAATATCTATATGAACGGTGCCATTATGGGCATGACCAAAGCAGAGATAACCCGCCGTTTCGACGAGATTGTTGATTTCTCAGGCGTGGAACGATATATTGACACACCCGCCAAACGTTACTCTAGTGGTATGACCGTACGTCTTGGCTTTGCCATAGCTGCCCACCTCGAACCCGAAATACTGGTAGTAGACGAGGTACTGGCCGTAGGCGATGCCGAATTTCAAAAGAAAGCCATTGGCAAAATGCAGGATGTAAGTAGGGGAGAGGGGAGAACAGTGTTGTTTGTGAGTCATAATATGGCGAGTATGAAGATACTTTGTAATAAAGGAATATTATTAGAAAATGGGACTATTTCTAAATCAGGTGAGATTAATGAAGTTGTATCTGAATATTTAGATCTTAATTTGAATTCATCTCAGAGCTTTATCGAGAGTATAGGATACAGAGCTTCATATATTCAAATAAATAATATTGAAATTAATCGTAGAACGAGCAATCCGATTCAGTTAAGCCATGATACTAATACATTAGAAATAATTATCGAAGGTGAATTAAAAACCCAACAAATGGTCGGAATTGAATTTAGACTGTTTGATAAGAACCAATTACCATTGGCTTTCTATAGCCCTTTTCATTATAGTGGTAATACCCCAATCTATAAAGAAGGAAGATTCCATATATCACAAAGAATAGTGTTCCCGTCTGAAATTAATAAAGGTACTTTTTATGGGAGTCTTTTCTTGACTACACCAGGTGTGGCTTACCATTTATCTTTAGAAAATTCAATTCAAATTGATTTTGAAGGTTTTCCAACTCAAACAGGTCATGTTTTTGAATATGAAAAAGGGTCTGGTTTTCTTTTTCTAAAATAATATGCAAAAGATATTAATTACATACGGTACTTTAGACTTTAAGAAAACTCTAATTAGGTTTAAAAATAAAGCTAAAGAGTTGAACCTTTTTGATAAGGTTATCATATATGAACCTAAGGATTTACCCGATTATATACAATCAAATCCATTGATGGCTTTTAAAAAAGGAGGTGGGTATTGGCTTTGGAAACCCTATATAATATGGAAAACCCTACATGACTACGAAGATGCAGTTGTAATATATGTTGATGGAGGTTGCTCATTGAACATTTCCGATGATTGGAACGTATATTTTGATTATATAGAAAAATATAATACAATTGTTTTTAACTACAGGAGTGATTTTGACTATGGTTGGAGTCAACTTTTTAATTGTGGATCTACAGAAATACACCATTGGACAAAGGAAAAAACATTATCCTATTTTGACTCTTTATTCGAAACGGAGTGTTGGAGACATTTTAATAAAATTTTGGGAGGATTCATTATTTGTAAAGGTAAAGATAATCAGTTTATTAATGAATGGCTATCTGTTAGTTTGATGTGCCCAGAACTTGTGTGCGATCCTTTTGGAAATGAATTAAATAATCAGAAGTCTACATTTGTCCAACATAGACATGATCAAAGTATTATAACCCCATTGGCTTATTTTTTTGCAAAAAAAAATGAAGTTCTAATTATTCCAGAAAAAAGTGAATCAGAAAAAGATTTTGCCGCTGTGGGTGCTAAAAGAATTAAATCCATTCGGAAGGTAGGAGGAGTAACAAATAAGACTAAATTGATTAGAGTGATTAAATCTATAATAGGGGAAAAAGGATATACTTTCTTACATTCTTTTAAATAAAACTGTATGAAACTATCGATAATAACTATCAATCGTAACAATGCCGAAGGTTTGTGCAAAACCATAGAAAGTGTCGTGTCGCAAACTTTTACCGATTTCGAATATATAGTTATTGATGGAGACAGTACTGATGGTAGCGTAGATGTAATCAATCAGTTTGCAGATAAAATTACCTATTGGCTTAGTGAGCCCGATAAAGGCATTTACAATGCAATGAATAAGGGTATTCTCAAGGCAACAGGTGATTATTGTTTGTTTCTAAATTCCGGTGACTGGTTGGCTGACAATCTTGTTATATCTGATTTTTGCAATCTAAGATATGAGGAAGAAATAGTTTCAGGAAATATTTATTTGTCAGACAATAAGATAATTGAGCTTAAGACGGCCATTTGTTCTAAGGATTTGACATATGATGTTTTATTGAATTCAGTTGTCTATCATCAATCGGCATTTATTAAAAGGACATTGTTTGATCTATATGGGTTATATAATGAAAAATATAGAATTATCTCTGATTGGGAATTTTTTATCAAAACATTGATTGTTGGAAACTGCACATATACAAATTTTGATAGAATAATTGCCTATTATGATTTAAATGGAATAAGTGCACAAAAAGGAGAATTGAACGATTTGCAAGAACGAGAGCGGATTTCTGTTTTTGAAACCCTTATACCGCGGGTGAATAAAAGCTACTTTGCATTAGTGTCTCAAGAAGAGATGAATAACCGTATTAATAGTGAGTATGATTATCTTAAAAATGGAAAGTTTGGTTTCATAGTAAGATTTTTGTTATGGTTAAAATTAAAACGAAAATTCAATAAAAGAAATTGTAAATAACGTATTATTTAAATTATGAGAATTTCAATTATAGTAATCAATCAAGATAGTTTAGTTGATTTGGAACGGACAATTAATTGTTTGCAGTTTCAATCTGACAAAGATTTTGAAATAGTTGTTATAGATAGCAGTGGCAAAAATAATCAAACTGTTTTAGCCTCAATACCAAATAGTATTTACGCAAATGAAGATGCTAATTGTTCATTTTACCAATTGGCAAATATTGCTGTAAATAAATCTAACGGAGAATATTGTATTATTTTGAGTGGGGGTGAACAATTAGCGAATGATCGGGTTATTGAAGAGTTAAATTTAAATAAACTGGATAAAGATATTATTTTTTGTAATCTGATATCTAATAACAGTTCTAATAAGGAGGATTTATTTGTTTATAAAACGATTACATCTAAGAGCTTGATTCTGGATACTATCTCTTTGAAAAGCTCAGTTATAAAAAAGAGTGCATTATTAGAACTACAATTGTTTAATGAAGATTTGTTGGAAATGGCAAGTTGGGAGTTTTTTGTAAAAGCGATTTTAGCTTTTGGAAAAACGTTTAAACACGTAAACATGTTTCTGACTATTTGTGATATGAGTAGTAAAATAAATAATATTAAACTTCTGCCGGTTTTTACAGACAAATTAAGAAATATACTACCAGATATATTACCAATGTATGCATTAGAATTTATTGATTATAATTATCGTACTGAAATGCTAGATACAGATACTCAATTCGTTTTGAGTAAACTTGCTGAAACTTTCTTTTTTAAAACTTTTATGAGTTTTCGTGCATTCTGTATGAAACATAATATTTACTATACCCAGAAATCATACTTTAGAAAACAAAAATTGTATCGACAAATTAAAAAAGAGGATGAACAAACACGTAAAAATGTTTATGGACTCATTCAACAGCTCCCATATGATTTGTTACAACGTTATACAAATGAAGAGGATGATATCATTGTGTCATTGACGAGTTATGGACACAGAGTTATTGATTCTGTACCTTATGCCTTATACACACTGTTTACCCAAACTGTACTACCTAATCGCATAATTCTATATCTTGGAGAAAATGAGTGGAATGATAATAATATTCCTATTAGTTTAAAACGACTTCGGCTTTCAGGATTAGAGATTCGCTACTGTGAAGATTTAAGATCATACAAGAAATTAATACCAGCGATGAAGGAATTTCCAAATAATGCAATTATAACTTTCGATGATGATGTTTATTATGCTGAAGAAACTATCCAAGAGCTATTAGAAGAGTATAACAAATCTGACAAAAGAACAGTTATATGTCATAGAGGAGCTATTGTTGAACGTAGATGTGGGGAGTTTATCCCATATAATAAATGGAGAGATTATGTATATGGCAATAAACATAGCTTATATTCTCCAATAGGTGTCGCCGGTGTTTTATATCCCGGAAAAATTTACGATGATGAAATATTAAATAAAAATATATTTTTGAAATATGCACCGTTTGCGGATGATTTATGGTTCTGGCTCATGACTTACAAGTTGAATATAAAAGTCAATAATGTGGTTAATACGTCTCAAGATAAGAGTACAAATGTAGATACTATGGAACAGCTTATCCCCAAAAATTCAACGGCGTTAAATTTTATAAACTTTGTAGATGGAGCCAATGATACTCAATTAAAGTCCTTGCTTGATTACTATGGGATGAAATAGTAGTAAAATACACGTCTTATTGTTTTGATTATTTATAATTTGATTTTATGTGTGGAATTTCAGCTATATATCGTTACACTTATATCACCGATTCAGATAAAGCAAAGTTAGCGGCAATGAATCAGGAGATGCATTACCGGGGTCCAAATGAAAACGGAGTGTGGACTGACGATACTTGTGGGTTAGCACATACCCGTTTGTCAATTATTGGATTGGAAAATGGAAAGCAACCGCTATTCAACGAGGATAAATCGTTGGTATTGATTTGTAATGGAGAAATTTACAATTATATAGAATTGAAAAAGGATTTGATTGAAAAAGGACATGTTTTTAATTCAGATTCTGATTCCGAAACCATCTTGCATTTATACGAAGAGTATGGAGTGAAATGTCTGGATCATTTACGGGGTATGTTTGCATTTTGTTTGTGGAATACCCGCACTAAACAGCTTTTTGCAGCTCGTGATAGGGTTGGAGAGAAGACGCTTTATTATGCTCAAATACCTTCGGGTATTATTTTTTGTACAGAGTTGAAAGCTATTCTAAAAAATTATCTTGATAAAATTCAAATAAATGGACATGCTTTAGCTGAGTCAATTCGGTATAATTATCCTATTGATTTGAAAAATACCTATATTGAACAAATAAAACGATTACAGGCAGGTGAATATGCCTTAGTTGATTCAAATGGATTAGAGTTACATCAATATTGGAAAAGAGAATTATTACCCAAATTCAAGGGAACAGTAGAAGAAGCTAAGACTGAAATTCTCAGATTGATGCGACAATCTGTTGATATTTGCTTGAGAAGCGATGTTCCTGTTGCTGTATTGTTGAGTGGTGGAATAGATTCAAGTGCTGTAGCAGCATTAGCAAAAGAAACCGGACGTGAGGTTCACGTTATCACAGCAGGTTATAAAGGTCAGCACGATTGTGATGAACGAGAAGTAGCCAAACGTTTCGCAACTGAAAAGGGATTGATTTACCACGAAGTAGAATTAGATGCAACAGATTTTCAAGATATATTTTGGGAATATTCTCAATATATTGATGAACCGGTTTGCGATATATCATCCATGTCGCAATGGGCTTTATATAAAAAAGCTAAGGCAATGGGCTTTACAGTTTTATTAGGAGGATTGGGGGGAGATGAACTTTTTTACGGTTATCGTGAGTTGAATAAGATTGCTGAATCTTTAAAATTGAAGCATCAACATCAGAGTATGTTTCCATGGAAAGGAAAAAAAATAGTTTTTTTGAAATTTATGTTTGATCATTGGAAATATGTTCTTTATGCCGGTTATCCAAATAAAATAAATGATAAGACAACTGTTGACTGGACCTATGATGATTATATGAAATTTGCTGAAACTGCTAAGTTTAATTATAATTCAGATACAATAAAATTTAGTGATATTGACGTTCATATTTCCTATGAAGAGAGAAAAAGTGAAATAGATCAGATCTATGCAGCAACTTTCAATACCTTTATGACAACACTTTGCCTTTATTTAGCAGACAGACAAGGTATGGGGAATTCTGTTGAAATTCGATCTCCGCTTATTGACTATAAATTAGTCGAATTTGTATTATCTCTGCCTTTGGAGATGAAATATAATAAAGATAGCCCCAAATATTTATTGAAAGAAATATTAAAAGGCATTGTGCCTGATTATATTTTACATGCCCCCAAAAGAGGTTTTACACCACCGACTTCATTTATTAATGAATTGGTATCAAACTACTCTTATCAATTCATAGAATCTGATTCTAAGTTTTTCAATAGTATATTAGCAGACAGACTCTTATCAATGCATTTATCAACGAAATTATAATCAGAACTGTTTATGAATACAAATGACCTGGCTCCAATCGTCTTATTCGTTTATAACAGACCATGGCATGCCGAACAAACATTAAATGCATTGATGCAAAATGAATTAGCAGCAGATTCTATATTGTATATTTTTGCTGATGGACCAAAGAATCAGGCTACGAAGGAGCAACTAAACAAAATTGCTGATGTTCGGAAGATTATTCGATCAAAGCAATGGTGCAAAGAAGTTATTATTGTTGAGTCGGAAGAAAATAAGGGATTGGCAAACTCTGTTATAAATGGAGTTACTGAAGTAATAGATAAATATAACAAAGTAATCGTGCTAGAGGACGATTTAGTCACTTCTAAGTTTTTTCTTCGTTTTATGAATGAATCATTGTTTTTTTATGAGAAGGATCGTCGGATTTTTTCGATTGGAGGAGTAAATTATACTTTTCCAATTTCATCAAAATATAAAGATGATGTGTATATTGTTCGTAGAACAGAATCATGTGGTTGGGGAACATGGTCGGATAGGTGGATAAAAGCGGAGTGGAATAAAACCGATTATAGTTCTCTGCTTTTTGACAACAAAGAGATTAAAAAATTTAATAGAGGAGGGGACGATCTTATCAGAATACTTCGATTGCAAATCGGTGGAAATGTTGACTCCTGGGCAATACGATGGGATTATTGCCATTATAAACATGATGCCTACTGCCTACGCCCAGTTAAATCATTTGTTCGTAATATTGGTTTTGATGGGAGTGGTATACATAGTGATGAGATGAGTGGTGAATTATACTCCGGTATTCAATATGATGATTCAACGTATAAGATTAAACTAGTTCGCAATATCGTTTCAGATAAGATGATTGAGCAAAATTTCAAATTATTCTTTAGTGGAAATCGTAATTATTTCAAACGTGTTATAAGTAAAATATGTCGATTAATAAGTGAAATTATCAGAAAAATAAAAGTAAAACCATATTTTGTATCGTTGAATAAAGTTTATCCGTTTAGTACTACTTTTGGGTTAGATAGAGGTACACCTATTGATCGGCTTTATATTGAACATTTTCTTAATGCTCACAATGTGGATATTAAAGGAAAAGTTCTTGAAATAGCAGAATCTACTTATACAAAGAAATTTGGAATCGGTGTGGATGACAGTCAGGTTTTGCATTTTAATAAATCCAACAAACAAGCAACAATTGTAGGAGACTTATCAGCTCCTCATGACTTACCTGAGGGCATTACTGATTGTTTTATTTGCACGCAAACCCTGAATTTTATTTACGATGTAAAGTCAGCTATAGTTGGTTGTCATAAATTACTAACAGATGGAGGAGTTTTCTTAGGAACTGTAGCCGGTTTATCACAGATATCCAGGTATGATATGGATAGATGGGGTGATTATTGGCGCTTCACCGACTTGTCTATTCGAAAAATGTTTGAGGAAGTGTTCGGTGAAGGGCATGTCGAAATAAAAATTTATGGTAATGCTTTAGCAGCCACAGCTTTTATACAAGGCTTGGCTGTTGAAGATATTTTGAGTGTAAAGAAATTGATGCAGGAAGATAATAACTTTCAATTAATTATTGGGATAAGGGCTGTAAAATGATAAAGCTTATTAGACGAAAATTTAAAACATTATTTAATCTGGTATATAACAAACCTATAGGGACTATATACATGCTGCATCGCGTACACCCGTTTGAAACGAATAAGCTTTCATTGAATGAGAATATGAAAGTTACTCCTGAATTTTTAGAGCAATTCATTTTGGAGAGATTGGATCAATATGAATTTTTATCCATCGATCAGGCGGTTGCAGTTTTAGAAAAAAAGATTAAATTGACCAAGCCCTTTATTGTATTTACACTTGACGATGGATATGCAGATAATTATACCTATGCATTTCCCATTTTTCAAAAGTACAACGTTCCTTTTATTGTCTATATCTCTACCGGTTTTATAGATCGCTTTTCGCTACTGTGGTGGTATCAACTGGAAGATATAATAATGAATAATAATTCAGTTAATTTATCCAATGGAATGTGTTTTAGTTGTGAAAGCAGTACAGAAAAGGAAAGCTCATTTTTGGCAATAAGGAAAATCATACTGGAACTCCCAACTGTAGATTTTGATAATCAGATTCGAAATTTGCTTTCTAATTATTCCTTGAATTTCGAAAGATATAGTAAAGAATTGATATTGACATGGGATCAAATTATAGAAATGAGTCAAAGTCCGTTGTGCACTATTGGTGCTCATACTATAACGCACCGAAGGTTATCCGTATTGTCTTTGAGCGAATTGAGTAAAGAAATAACACAAAGTAAGACGATTTTAGAAGACAGAATTAAACAGGAAGTAGTACATTTTGCATATCCTTTTGGTACAAGCTTCGAAGTCAGTGTGCGGGCAGTTGATATAGTTACAAAATCGGCTTATAATACTGCCTGTATTGCAAATGGGGGATTCATAAGAAAGACTGACAGAAATTTATTCCTGTTAAAAAGAATTCTGCTGAGTGAGGCATAATATTTACAACGTAAAATGAAAGCAATATTGACAAAATAATTAACTGCATGATAAAAAAAATAAAGAGAAAGTTAAATCAATTAAATGTAATGTTAATTCGACGATTTGGTTATTTGAAGATTAGGGTGAAACTAGATACTGAATGGTATGGAAGTAATTATGGTGGTTTTTTTGTATGTCCAGAATTGTTAAATAATGATTCAATTATTTATTCTTTTGGTATTGGCGAAGATATTTCTTTTGATAGGACAATTATTCAGAATCATGATTGTACTGTTTTTGGCTTTGATCCAACCCCAAAATCAATAAATTGGATAAACAGTCAAAACTTACCAGTAAAATTTCATTTTCTAGATTTTGGAATAAGTAATAAGAGCGGATTTATAGATTTTTACCTTCCAAAAAATCCTGAATATGTTTCCGGGTCAATAATTAGTCACGATGAATTAAATGAAAAAGTTATTGTTCAAATGAAAGCATTCAATGATATAATATATGAGTTGGAACACAGGCGCATTGATGTTTTAAAAATGGACATTGAAGGGTCTGAATATGACGTGATTGACGATGTATTAAACGCTCAGGTGTTGATAGGCCAAATATTAATAGAATTTCATGATAGATTTGTTGAAAATGGAAGAAGGAAAACTCAACAGGCGATTAAAAAGTTGAAAACTCATGGCTATGAGATATTTTCTATTTCTGAAACTTTAGATGAAATTTCCTTTGTAAATAAGAAAATTTTAAAATAAAGTTGATATTTTTACTTGAAAATTAATGAGGCTGATTTTTATAAACTAATAATTTAAGTCTGTGACTAATTCATTAAGAATACTTTTTCTAAACAGTTCTGATACAAATGGTGGAGCCGCTATAGCCGCCTATAGACTTTTTGCAGGTTTGCGTAACGAAGGTGTTACTGTAAAGATGCTTGTACGTGATAAGGCTACAAATGATCCGGATGTAATATCCTGTCTAGATTTCGAACAAAAAGGATGGATAGGAAAGCTGGGTAAACTTATATGGAAAATAAGAAACAGAATTCGTAAACAAAAATGGAAGAAATACCCCAATCGGGAATCTATCTTTCTTAACGACTTAGACTCCATATCACTTTTGCGCGCCATTCATAGCATTGATTTTGATATATTGCATCTTCATTTTGTAGCTAACCGCTTTTTAGACTTGCATGAACTGACAAAGATCGATAAACCTATTGTATGGACTTTACACGATAGTTGGGCATTTACCGGTATTTGTCATTTCTTTTACGATTGCAAACGATATGAGGAGAGTTGCGGTTGTTGTCCTATGTTGCATTCCGATAATCCTAACGACTTTACGAACCAAATTTGGAAGATAAAAAACAGAATATATAAAAATTGCAATCTTCATATAGTTACGCCAAGCAATTGGTTAGGGAACTGTGCCACCAAAAGTAGTTTGTTTTCTAGATTTCCTCTTTCGGTTATTCCTAATGGAATAAATACTCAACTGTATAAACGTTTGCCTGTTACTGAGGCCAGAGAAGGTCTTGGATTGGATGCTGATAAACATTATTTATTATTTGGTGCTGTAAATGCCGCCAGCGATAGTAATAAAGGTTTTGATTTGTTGATTGCTTCATTAAAACAGTTGAAACAAATTGATAATAAACAAATTGAATTACTTGTTTTCGGGGCTGAACAACCCTCCTGTAAATTGAATTTCGATTTTCCCACGACTTATATGGGAATTATACGGGATGAAAACAAATTGGTACATATTTATAACTCTGCCGATGTAGTTATTGTCCCTTCCCGATCTGAAAATTTCTCGAATACAATTTTGGAAAGCTTATCGTGTGGCACCCCTGTAGTCGCGTTTGATATTGGAGGAAATAGCGATTTGATTGAGCATAAACAAAATGGATATTTGGCTAGACATTTTGATACACATAATTTAGCGAATGGAATTGTTTGGTGTCTCGAAAATAATATTGGTAGAACTTTGTCTGTTACGGCTCAAAAAGGTGTTAAAGCAAAATTCAGTCTGATGGATTCAAGTAATAAATATTTGCGCCTCTATAATAAGATAGTTGAAGAATAATTTATATGTTTACACTAACGATAATTACAATAAACTACAATAATTTATCAGGTCTTCAAAAAACCCTGAAAAGTGTTTTGAATCAGACTTCGAAAAATTTTGAATATATTATTGTAGATGGAAGTTCAACAGATGGAAGCATTGAGGTGATAAAACAGTATGAGAATTCTTCAATAGAATACTTTTCCTGGATATCTGAATCAGACTCAGGTATTTATAATGCAATGAATAAAGGCATCGGTCTAGCCAAAGGAGAATATATCCAGTTTCTGAATTCCGGAGATATATTGGCTTCAAATGATGTAATTGAAAAGATGTTACAGGGGATTGAGAATAAAGAGCAAAGAGCAAAGAACAAAGAAGGAGTTTTGATACTTTATGGAAATATGTTGAAGCCTCTCCCAAAAGGGATATACAGAGATAGAGGGTTTGCCGGAAGGCAACCTACTATGCTCGATTTTTATACAGGAACACTAAATCATTCTTCTGCCTATATTAAACGAAGTTTATTTGATACTTATGGGTTGTATGATGAATCCCTAAAAATTGTGTCGGATTGGAAATGGTTTCTTCAGGTTATTGTCTTACATGGAGTAAATCCTGATTATAAGGATATTGATGTAACTGTCTTTGACATGAATGGAATAAGCACTGTAAATTCAAGTTTAGATAAAGAAGAGCGGTTGCAAGTACTCTCGGGAATATTACCTAGGTCAGTTTTAAAAGATTATGAAAGGTGGTCTTTTCCTATTGAACAAATGATGCGGATAAATAGATATTGGATTATAAATAAAATATTTTGGTTGACAGAGAGGATTATATTTAAGTGTGAGAAATATTTACGCAGATAATTTATATTTGAATATCCAAATTTTGATAGCCTAAAGCTTTGGTGACGAATGTTTTAGGACGACGTTGTAGTTCCGAATACCTGTATTAGACTATAAAATTATCAAGTTTGTGTAACTAAATGCCAGATATTAGAATGATATACAATCCATTTCTACCCAACTTAATAAATTGTTTATTACTACTTTTTACTGCGGTGTTTTCTACTTATGCGCTTGGTCGACTCATATTAATAGGAGTACCTAAGCTAAGAAATTCAGCAACAAAAACAGAGACAATCTTCAATTCCCTGACTCTCGGCTTTATAGCACTTGTTTCATTCTATGCAATTGTCTGGACAAAAGGAAACTCTATTTTTTTACTGTTAATTTTTATAGTTTTTTTTTATATTTTGCATCCTGAGAATAACCGCAGATTAGTAATTTTAAACCAAAATCGATTTTCATTCTCTGAATTAAAAGTATTCCTTTTTATACTTATTTTATTTATTCTTTCCTTTTTTTTTCTGTACTTCCTCTATTTCGTCAGAGGAGCTGGCGAAATCTGGACAGACTACCTTTTCTATTCAAATGTTAGTAATGCATTGTTAGTATCACATGTTGAAAGTGGGAGCCCATTTATTGGGGCTGAGGCAGCTCATATGTATCATTTTGTTGAGCTCTGGTTTAATTCTTTTTGGTCATCGCTCTTTCATGAGAATCGATTACATGTTTTATTATTAGTGACATATTCTTACTTCCTTACTTTGTGTTTGCTGGGTAGTTATCTCATAGCAAGGTTATTTGTAAGTGGGAAATATTTACCTGTATTTCTTTCTGTTATTTTTTTATTATATAAACCGATTGTAGCAGTTTTTATTCCTTTTGTTGACCCTGTTTTTTCAAATCCGAAGGTATTTGCTTTGATGGTTTTACTCCTGTTTTCCTGCTTTCAATATTTAAAAAGAAATTATACATTGGCATTTTCAATATTGTTGTTAGTTGTGCCGTTTTATTCGACTATGGCGCCGGGGATTCTATCCGGATTATTTATAATGGAAGTAATTCGCAGATATAAAGAAAATGGTTTTAGTATAAAAACGATTATAAACTATAATACACTTATGTGCATAGCAGTCTTTGCTTTTTTTGTAGTTTTTTACTATTTACAGACTAAATTTCACTCCAGAACAGATATAAGCCAGACTACAGTGTTATATGATCATCCGATAAAAAGAGCTTTGCTCTTTACAATTAAACGAACATCGAGGGGACTTGTATTATTCCTGCCAATTATTTTAGTCTTTGGTTTTCTTAAATTTAAGACTAAGGAATTTTCTGCAAATGAGCAGTATTCACTTTTTATTTTTGCATTAACAGGAATATTCATGTCTTCTATTGTAGGTGGCTTCGCTGCAAACTATATACTGGATGGAGGGCAAATATGTACGAACTTTACTGATACTGTAGTAGATCTTGTATTATTTGTTTGTTTAGTATATCTTTTATCTTTTATTGAGATAAAAAAGACTTATCCTGTTGTAATTTTTATACTCGGACTTTATCTTTTTTTGTTTACTTATAAAGGTCTTCCATTGCCTTATCCTGAAGTGTTAAATGGCCAGCAGGATGAAATGGAATTCTATACTAAATTAAAACCAGAGTTACACCTTATTACAAATAATGGATTTGCGTATTTTCGGAATTATGAAATTCCAGAGCATAGAAATTCTCAATATGACAGGCTAATGACTGTGTTACCCTTAAATAAAATAGCTTATATTGTATCGAATGGTTATTATGCACCTTATTGTTTATCAGTTTTTGATATACCTAATGACACTGACCCTATTTTTGATGAACGTACCAAATCAGATTTTTGGAAGTATACTCAGTTGAAAAGGAAAGAACAACCATTGATTACACTTGAAGATTGTACTTTACTCTTTATTAGAGAAAAGTGTATTAAATATCTTATTGTTGAAAGTAAGGCTCAATTACCTAAATATCTAATTGGACGCTCTAATATGTTGGGAGAGTTAAAAGGTGACAGAATATATAAAGTGACTCCAATAGAGTAAAATATGAATTAACAAACAATATTCTCCATTGTAATTTGACTCCACAACAAAACTGCCTATATTGAAAGAGCAATACAGTCTGCAGAAAATGACTTTATAATTATAATGTTAAGTTGGTTGTTAGATCCACATGAGACTAATTATAAAGATAACCAATAGTTCTTTTAGCTGGTGGGGAGCCTGGTTGAATTCGCATCCGGATAAGATAGTTGTTGCACCCAAAAAGTGGTGGCGATTGTTTGAAAATGATGATGTGGTGCTGGAAACTTGGGTTCGGATATAATTTATAATTCATTTTTGTGACTAACGGTACAAAACGTAAAAAATAGAAAAGAACCGCTCCAACTAATTTAGTAGGGGCGGTTCTTTTGAAAATACCTCTTTTGTTCTTTCGTTTTTCGACATCACTGTCAGGATACGTAACACGAAATTACTTCTACACTCCATACTCGTTTCGTATCTGAACCTACACCTGCTACCTGCACTATATAGGTTTGTCCCGGTACCAGATCTTCAAGTAATATCTTATGCTTCGTACTGGTGGTATGGGTAAATACACTAGTCTCTGTTTTTGGATTTTTTGTATACCGAATTTCATAGCTATACGCATGATTTACTGTATCCCAACTTACTTCCAGACTTCCGGTGAGTTTTCCTTGTCTAATCTGAACGTTTATTACCTGATCCAATATACCCACCTGTGTTGCTTTACGATTAATATCAAAACCCGAGCTGAGAATCTTTGATTCATCACCTTCGCTGATATCCTGTACTTTCAATGCTCCGCTGAGTAAACTGTTTTCCAGTTGCTGGCGGGCATTGTTTTTATCTACCGTTAACTGTTTATTGCCATCCGCCATCTTCGTGAGCAAATCTGCAAAAATCCCATTCTTTGTTTTAATGCTTGCCGCCGTTTCTGCAAGGGTAGGAAAATTAGGATTATCAGTCAAATCATCCGCTATTGTTCCGGCTTTCACTGTCAACTCCTTGTCTGAGAAATTGTGTGTTGAAAAATCAACACTAACTTTTGTTTTTGCCATAATCAAATCG
>Ga0302292_1001469_pt1 | contig 15110 bp, 12 predicted proteins | sample III_Fen_N2_1_FD_194553 | JGI IMG/M metagenome (GOLD analysis project Ga0302292, IMG submission 194553) | Peat permafrost microbial communities from Stordalen Mire near Abisko, Sweden - III_Fen_N2_1 | ecosystem: Environmental > Terrestrial > Soil > Wetlands > Permafrost | place: Sweden: Abisko...
TATTTAAAGTTCGAAATGCCTAAAGTGCCTGCTCAGCATAACTTTAGGCACTTCGAACTTTAGGCATTCCGAACTTTTAAAATTTAAAATTATGAAACTTACAATACACAGAGCCGGATGCCGGGGTCATGCAGATCACGGATGGCTCAACACCTGGCATTCATTCAGTTTTGCCAATTATTACAATCCCGACCGCATGCATTTTGGCGCACTCAGGGTATTAAACGATGATACAATTCAGGCCGGAATGGGTTTTGGCACCCATCCGCACGACAATATGGAGATCATAACCATTGCTTTGGAAGGTGAATTGGAACATCGCGACAGTATGGGAAATGGATCGGTTATTCGTCCGGGAGAAGTACAGGTGATGTCGGCCGGAACCGGAATTAAGCATTCTGAATTCAATCATTCTTCGAAAGAAGATACCAGTTTGTTGCAAATTTGGGTTTTCCCGGATAAACAAAACGTGGAGCCCCGGTATGATCAGGCTAGCTTTTCGGAAGAGGAAATGGACGGTAAATGGCGCAATGTGGTATCGCCTGACGGTGCTGATCATACATTGTGGATACATCAGCAAGCCTGGTTTTCGCTGGGCGTATTTGAACCGGATGCCGCTTTCAGTTACCAATTGAAAAAAGAGGGTAGTGTCGTATATATATTCGTGATTTCGGGTGAAGTTGAAATTGATTCGGAAATTCTGAATCATCGCGATGGCTTATGCATCGAGGATATTGGATCTCCAATCAACCTGAAAGCGATTAAAAAATCGAAAATATTGGTTATGGAAATTCCGGAATAAGATATAAGGAAAAAGGAAAGGGGAATGAGGAAAACGCAGAATGATCTTTGGAGGTTTTTGTTTTTTCTTATTTCTCTTTTCTAAAAGAGATTGAAGGGATTCGGGAAACTGTTTCCCTTTTTTATTGTGGTTTATTGTAATTTTCAATGATTCCGGAGATAAACCGGTTCAAAATCTGTTTCAATTCTTCAGGAGCTTCCACTTTGGAGTATGAGCCTGAACTGATGATCCAGGTGGCAAAACCTCTCAGTTCGTTGTTCGAAAAGCGAAGACGGCTAAACTGGTCATCAACTTTTTCTTCTTCGGTAAACCCATACCAGTATTTCGATTCGGCAATCAAATACAATCGGTTGGATGGAATAAGCAGCGAGATATTTGCTTTATCGCCGATCACATTCATCTGACGCAGAAAATCGTCCAGCGAAATATGCTGTTTCCCTTTAAAATATTCGTTTGTTAGATTGAGGTTGCTAATCCGGTCGAGCCGGAAATCGCGGTATTCGCCACGTAAACGGCACCAGGCTATTAAATGCCAGCGCGAACTGTAATTGCAAAGTCCGATAGGCTCCACACTTCGTTTCGTTGCTTCAGCTCCGTAACCACCCTGATATTCAATTTCGAGTACTTGTTTGGCAACCAGTGCCTGTTGAATTTCGTGCAGGTAAAGTCGATTAAAGTTCTCGTTTGAAGCTGTAAAATTGAGTACCGAAATTTGGTCGTGAAGCTTTTCAAGCCGGTCTTTTTCTTCAGGTTTCAGAATGGCTTTTATTTTGAACAAGGCCGAACAAAACTCTTTTTTAATTTGCTCGTCCGACATTTTTTCAACCAATTTTTCGCCGAAAAGCAAGGCTGATGCCTCTTCTTTGGTAAACATGACAGGAGGAAGCTTGTAATTTTCCATCAGGAAATAACCAACGCCAGCCTCTGCGCCAATCGGAACGCCCGATTCTTCAAGCGCCCGAATATCGCGGTAAACGGTGCGCAAACTGATTTCGAAGCGTTCGGCAATTTCCGAAGCTTTGACAATGCGCTTGCTTTGCAATTGTATCAGAATGGCATTCAGACGTTCAATGTGGTTCATGAGAACAAGTATAAAGGCAAAAGTAAAAAGGCAAAAGAGCCAGCGACGTTTAACGCAACGACTGGCTTATTAAAAAGCGCATTTCTTATGAAGCCAACCTTGTTTTATGAAGCTGGATCAAGTCTTTGTTCATCTCATAGTTTTTCTGAAGTTTAATCCAAAACTCTGCAGGAATATTAAAAGCTTTTTCGAGTGCAATGGCAAAAGGTATGGTAATGCTTCTTTCCCCTTTCAGGAATAAAGAGATAAAGGATCTGTTAAAGCCTGAAATACGGGCAAGGTCGGCTTGTTTAATATTTTGCGCTTCCATTTCATCTTTAATAAATTCAGCTGGATGAAACACATCGCCAGGAACCAGCTCGTTTACATATTTTTTCATTTTTCGTAATGTTTTGATATTTCATTGATAAGAATAACTTCGATTACAATATCTCCCGAATCTTCCTTTTCGATTGAGAAAATTAGCCTGTATTGTATGTTTAGCCGGATTGAATAATCTCCATCGAGATTACCTTTTAAAGCTTCAAAATGCAAACTGTTGAATAGCCTCAATTCATCGACAGAATCAATACTAATCATAAGCTGTATTTTCTTTTTGAATTGCTTTATTATTTCCTTCTGAAAAGGCAATTTCCCCAAAAGATTATCAAGTGGAGTGAGATAGAAATATTCAAGTTCGTCAGTCTTAAATTTCAATTTCATTCAACAAACATACAAATTTTTGTTTACAAAATAGTAAATAAATTGGTTGTTTTGAGTAATTTGAAATAGAAATAGAACCGCAGAGTAAACAGAGTTTGAATAGAGAATGCAGAATAAAATCGCTGTTTATTCTGCATTCTCGGTGTTTTCAGAGGGTAAGTGACTTTGCGGCTGGAGTCATTAAATATCAGGAGTTTTTCTTTTCTTTTTTTAGCGACTGTTGCCGTGTTTCGGTCATGTGTGCGGCATAGTAAACGGCTCCTTTTTCGCGGATGGTCAGAATGCATTTCTCACGGTTTGAGCCGAAGATAAACGCGAAAACTTTTGAAATGGGGTTGTTGAATGTTTTGCAGGCATTCGGCGTTTCGAGCGAACAATCGGCACAATTGGAGAACTTTTTATCGATGCAGCATGATCGGATTTTACACCAGTGAGGCGATGCCAGTTGCTTACAGCTTGGGCATTTACCGTTGAGGTATTTGCGGCAGGCTCCACAATAGAGCCCGCAATAAGCAATTAGCTGCGGATCGTTTTTGATTTCCTGATTCATTTTACTTCAATTTGAATTTCGGTAATGCAATTTTCCAGATTAACGAAATCACAAACCTTGTAAATTTCGCGCGAAGTTCCAGTGTACGATAAACCTTGTTGCATAATGGCAGGCATGAGTTTTTGGTAAGTTTCGCCAAGTTTTGAATAGGATCCTTTGTGAATTTCGCTGATACACTTGAATTCAGGAAGTTCGGCAAAGGTGAATTTGCCGGGATCGCCGCTTTTCTTCCTTACTGGTACTGCAATTGTCACTTTCATTTTAGTATCCGGATTACCGTCTGAACCTTCGTAAACCCAAATCTGTGGACCAGTAATTTCGAGTTTCAGTTCAGCCGCTTTTGCTATCATTTCATCCGGAAGTTTTCCAATGTCGGTGGTCATTGTTTTTAACGAAGTAGTTAGCGAGTAACTAAGTACAGTGGTTTTTTGTACGGTTTTCTTTTCCATGGCAAATGTGTTTTGGGTGAATAAAATTAGAATAAAATACAGGACTGAAAAATGTTTAATTGTTTTCATGACTTTAAGTTTTAGTATTTCCTGAACAAAGAAAACACTGGCTGGTGACAACAGTATGTCAGTAGGGTAGGAGAGGATGGAATTTTTTGTAAATGATTCCAAAGCCAAAACGTATTTATTATATAAAAATGTACATTTGAAAAAATCTTAAAACCAACGAAAATGAACCTAAAAAATCACATTTCTCCGGCTGCTTTAATTGCATGGTCTTCATTGTTAATTGCTTCCTGTTCATTAACAAACTCTAGCTGGCCTCAATTCAGAGGGTCTGAAAGCAACATGGTTGCCATCGGGAATAATCTGCCAACCGAATGGAACGATAGTCTGAACCTTAAGTGGTCGTGTAATTTATCAGGTGAAGGTTGGTCTTCGCCGATAGTCTTTGGAGATAAAATATTTATTACTTCAGCATTTTTGGAGAAAGCGGCACCAGCTCTGGCACCTCCTCCGGTTCCCACCAATAACCAGCGCGTTCAACAGGGTCCGCCACCACCACCTCCTGCCGAGGATAACAGTTATACAAAAGAAGTTTATCGTTGGGAACTGACTTGCATCGATTTGAAATCGGGAAAAGAAATTTGGAAACAAATAGCTCACGATGGAAGTCCAAAAATTAAAAAACATGAAGCCAGCACGTATGCATGTGAAACTCCTGTTACCGATGGGAAAAGGATTTATGCCTATTTCGGAATGACAGGTGTTTACTGCTATGATTTGGATGGTAAACTGGTCTGGCAAAAAGACCTTGGCGCTTTTAAAACACGGAATGGGTGGGGAACAGGTTCCTCTCCTGTTGTTTATAATGATGTATTGTATGTTCAGGTTGACAATGACGAACATTCATTCCTGGTAGCCCTTGATGCTGCAACCGGTAATGAAAAATGGAAAGTTGACCGCGATGAATTAACCAACTACAGTACTCCAGTAATCTGGAAAAACAAGATCAGGACCGAACTGGTTACACTTGGTAAAATAGCTCGCTCTTACGATCCCATTACAGGAAATCTTCTCTGGGAACTTAATATGAAAGGTGAAATGGCTATCCCTTCTCCAGTTTATAACAACGATCATATTTATTTGGGATATTCGGGCGGACCTCAAAAACCGGGAATTCTCTATTCAATTAAAGCTGGCTCAAAAGGCGACATTACTCCTGTCGACAGCAGTCAGGTCAGTAGTGGTGTTGAGTGGACAGCCAAAAATTCTGGAATTTCAAATCCTTCTCCGTTGCTTTACAATGGACTTCTTTACCTTTTAAGCGGAAGAGGCGGTGAAATCAGTTGTTTGGATGCAACTTCAGGACAATTGGTGTATAAAGAAAAGGTTGATAAAGTTGGAGCTTGCTGGTCCAGTCCTTGGGCTTGCGGTGATAAAATTTATTTTTATGACGAAAAAGGAGCAACCCAGGTTATTCAGGCAGGCAAAGAATTCAAAGCGCTTTCGCAAAATTATATTGATGATAAGTTCTGGGCATCAGTAGCTATTACTTCCGATGCTTATATTTTCAAGGGAGTCAAGAAGTTGTATTGTGTGAAGAAATAATCCCTTCAATCAATCCATTTTCAAGCCAAATCATTGGGGAATATCTTGACTAACAGGAAAAAGGAAACAGGAAAAAGTCATTCGGGAAAGCGATTTTCCGAATGACTTTTTCCTGTTTATAATCAGTTAGATAACGTTATTAGTCCATATACATTTGGACAGGATTGCTGATTATAAATTGTCTTTCTGGCTTAGGGTCAGGAGTTCTGTTTCTCTGGTATTTTTCCATTCAGCCCAATAGATTGACGAAACGTAGCTTCGAAGCATTCCGTCGAACAGTTTTACTACCTGAAGGCGGGCTTTCGTTGAATTTATACTTTGAATTTCGTCTTGTACCTGTAGGATTCGCAAATCAAGGAATGCACTGAAGTCTTTGAGCGCTTGAGTATAGTTAATCACCATTTTCCCATTAGAAACTGAGTAAATATTTACGGGTATTTGAACTTTTTCCTCATTCAAATTTGGAATATAACGCGAAAGCACCTTTAACGTGTTTTCATTCAATTTCTGTTGCCAATTTACGTAGCTGGTGATTATCTTAGTCAACGCTACAGTACCTTCAGCAGTAAATTGGGCCGGTAATTTATTTAGTTGCTGTTTTTGGTCAGTTAACATCATTGCAAGAGAATCCCAATCGCTTTCAATTACCGAAAACACGCTAACATCATTGTATGGACTATCGCTGGGAAGGCCGATCATAACAACTTTTACCTGGTAGGAAGGATTACTGGCTTTTACATCATCAATGGTCGATTTAAGTGAGCTTACAACAGTCTGCAGATTTCTGTTTGATTGCTGAAGTGCAGAAAAATTAAGTCGGTAGAAATTTGATTCGATACTGTCGTACGCTGATTGAATATCTTTCAGTTTTTCCTTAACCAGATCATTTTTAATTCCGGTTGCTTGAATATTTTTAGTTAAAAACCAAACATCGGATTCACCGGAGAGTTTAAAATAGATGGTTTCTTCTGCAGTATTATCTTCGTAGGTCGTTTTTCCGTTTTGAGTGAATTGCCATTTCGTTTTAATGGTTAACCTTAGAAAGGTTTGTGAGAACTTGTCGTTCGAAATTGTTATTTCTGAAGTAGTTTTATTTGGGTTTGGCTTGATTTGCAGGTATTTATCGGATGCATATTGTGGCGCTTCGTTTATTAATTTCCATTCAGCTTTTACGCTGTTAATTTGATATGTAATTCCGTTTTCGCCTCTTGAATAAATTTCTGCAATACCTGAAAGGTCCTTGTCAGTATCCGGAAACTTGCAATAATCTCTGCGTCCCCCAACTATTTCAGCTGCAATCTGTAATTTTTGTCCAGGTTTTACTGCTAGAATATCTCCACTTTTGAATGGTTTCCCATCAATAGTGATTTCAACAGTAGCTTTTCTCGAATTGGCCTGTCCAACATTAGAAACAGTCTGACCATTCACCTTTGAGCCACCTATGGTACAGAAAAAAAATGCTGCGATTGTTAAAACTACTGTTGTTTTCATGATAACTGATTTTAATTGTTTAAAACCTCCATCAATCATTGATCTTATTGATGGTGTAAATATAAAACAAATATTTTACACTTATACAATAAGTGTAAAATATTTATTTACATGAATAAATTTTTAACAATTTGTCAGGAATATTTTCCAAAATTCACGTAGCTTCTTCTTCCAGAATGATATCGCTCATAACTTAATGATAGAAAGTCAAATAAAGGCATAAAAATCAAGTTGACCAGTCGTAATTAGGGTAACAGAAGCCACAATTGAATCTCTGTTGACTGGTTTTAGCAACTTTTGATGAAAGAAAATAATCAGGAGAATTAGTCAAAAAGGAAATAACTATCCGAATAGTTAGGTCGATTCGGGCAATAAATTCATTTTTAATGCCGATTTAATAACGATTGAAGAATATAACAGGCCAATCGAGTGTGCGATGATTGGCCTGTTATATTTCTATTCATCGGCATTATACCAGAATGGTTTTGGCCTGATATAAAATTGCACTTGGTATAACAAGACGAAATTTCTTTTTGTAATGAAAGTTATAGAAAAAGAGGTACTGAAAATGGGTTACTCCTTTATGATTTTTTGTGTAATGAATTGTCCGGCGATTTGTACACGGATGAAATACATACCGGGATATAGGTTGTTGAGTCCTAAATTTAAGGTGTTTGAGTTGACATTGATTTTATCGATCATCTTTCCGTCGATCGAAAACAATTCAACTGTTCTGAGCATGTCTTTTGAATAGATAACAATATGATTGGTTGCTGGATTCGGATAAATACTGAATTCAGAATTGCTTGTATTTTCAGGAATACTTGTTGCAAGTTCTTTGAAGGCCGGCAATTTCTGATCGCTGTACAAAAAGTATTCACCAGGTTTCAAAAGGATGGAAGCATTCACGTCAGAAACAGTAAGTTCGTTCCCGCTGAAGAATTCGTACCAGGTTCCGGTATGCTGAAAATTGGGGGTTATGTTTTGGCTGTCGACACCAAAATTACCGAGTAAAGTGATGTTGTGATTGGTTAGACTTAACTGAATTTTTTTTGCTGCTCCATTTACCGAAAGAGTTTCTTTGCCTGAAGTGAAAACATCAAATTGTTTGCGCAGTCGCAACATGGCTGAATAAACATCAAATAATTTAAGACGGTTGCTATTTTGGAGATATTCCGGATGTAACGGTTTGGGCGAAGTGCGGCAATTGTTGTTAAGAGTGCCGTCCTCGCAGGTATTGATTGAAAAATCATAACCCAATTCACCGAACTGCCAGATCATTTTGGGACCCGTAAGTGACAGAAAGAACACAGTTGCCAATTGACTTCGCTGCAGCGCTGTTGCCATGTCTTTTGTATTATAGGTTCCCAGTGAATTTCCATACGTAATGGTTTTATACATTTGCCGCTCCTCGTCGTGGCTTTCCATATAAGCTATCAGCCCGGGTTTTGAGAATCCGAGTGTCTGGTAGGATGCTCCGCTAAAGTCTGACTTATTGGAATCGTTATATCCCATTGAAGCTTCCGAAAAGGCAGAATTGGCATTGCCCCAGACCATCATTCCGTTTCCGTAGGCAGTCAATGCCTGTTCTTCGTTGTTAGCAGTAAAATGTTCAAGGATAACGAGCGCCTTTGGATTGACTTCCCATATTTTGCTGGCTATTCGTTCCAGAATGGCAATACGCGAAGGATCATAAGCATAACCATCGCCGGGAGTGTTGGTAAAACCTTTGGTGAAGTCGAAGCGAAACCCGTCAACTTTGTATTCGGTCATCCAGTATTTGGTCACACGGTCAACAAAGTCTTTGGTGGCCTGACTTTCATGGTTAAAATCGTTGCCCCAGCTATACACCGGATTGGGAGAAGTTTGGTTGAACCAGGGATTGTTGGCCGCTGGCTGATTTAAGGTGGAGTTCCAATACATTTTCACCATCGGGTTCGATCCGTACGAATGGTTCAAAACCATATCCTGAACAACGACAAATCCTTGTCGGTGGCATTCGTCGATCAGGGCTTTCAGGTCGTTTTTGGTTCCGTAGGCCTTATCCGGAGCGAAATAGAAATTTGGATTATATCCCCAGCTGTTGTTTCCTTCAAATTCGCTGAAGGGCATCAGCTCGATCGTATTGATGCCCAATCTTTTCAAATAAGGAAGATTGTTTTTTACACCAGTGTAGGTTTTGTCAGCAGTGAAGTCGCGGATCAGCAATTCGTATGCCGAAAGTTTACTTGCTTCTGGTATTGGATAGGAGGTAGTAGTCCAGTTATAGGGTGGTTGTCCGGTTTGAAGTATCGATGCACGATCGATAGCTTTTGTAGCAGGATAAGGAATCAGGTTTGGATAAACCGATGAGGGAATATATTGATCGTCCGAATCAGAAACCTTGTCGGTATAGGCATCTGCAACCTGCAGATTTCCGTCAATCAGGTATTGATAAACGTATTCTTTTTGTGGCGTTAAATTTCCGATAGTCAGCCAGAAATAGTCACCGTCTTTTTTCATCTGATAGCTGTTCTCGGGATACCAGTTGTTAAAATCACCGGTTACGAAAATGTAATTTTTATACGGAGCGTAAATGATTAAAGTGGCTGATTGGTTGTCGATATAATTGATGCCGGTAAGTAAACCGGCTGGTCTGCTTTCGTTGATGGTTGTTTCACGGATACAAACGTAAACGGAATCGAGTTTTACGGTTGTATTTTGTGTGGCTTTTACTTTAAGCCAGTAATCTCCGGCATTAGGATTCGTTATATTTTGGGTAATGGATGTTCCGGTCTGGGAAGCAATTTCCTGATTGTTTTGGTAGATTTTAAGGTCTGAAATACCTGATGTTGAGGCGGTAAATGCGAATGTTTGATTTTTCTCGAATACATTGATTTTAGCAGGAGATGATATACTGACATTAAATCCTTCAGAATAAACATTGACAAAAAGATCGTTGGTCTGTTTGGTGCCATCGGCTGAACGAAATACAAAATTCATCGATTTAACTGTTTCCGTAGGCAAAATGGAATAGAAGGTGTTGATATCAGGACTGATAACCAGTTCGTAGATGCCATTGCCTTTGTTTGTAAGTTTAGGTTGCACAGCGTTGTCTTTCCAGGTGCCAATCACATGCAGCCAGTTGGTGTTTCCGTTTACATATACCCCGGTGTGGGCATACAAATCTCCGGTAAATAATCCGAGTCTGGATTCTTTTGACGAATCAAAGGTAATTGTTACTGCCTTGTTTTGACTGGGCAGTACCGGATTGGTTGTGATCTGTGCAAAGCTTATCTGAAAAGCAGCTACAAGCCAGATAAGAAGATTGATTCGTCGGAACATTTGATAAATTTTTAAGGTCTAAAAAAAGTGATTAGTCACAGTAATCAGTAATAATAAGAATTTGAAGGGAGTAAACTTGAAATCTGAAATTCATTATTTCAGGAAACGCACGATAACAAAAAAAAGGCTTATCCGCCCGGTATGAGCGGATAAGCCTTTGGTAATAAATAACTAGTTTTTAGTAACTGTCGCTTTTAGAGTCCATGGGTTTAATGTAATGGTATAATTTCCATCAGCTGCAACAGCCAGATTTCCACCATCCTGAACGAGCGCATCAAGCGATCCACCCACATTTACAGGCCAATCATCGTTGGCTCTGAATTTGAATGATTTCGCAGTTAAATCAAGAGTAACCTTGAATACATTATTTGTGGCATCCCAAGTCATGTTTGTGTCAGTATCCCAGCCACCTGGGGTAGCATCACCAATAACACCCCATCTGTTTGCCGAATAAGTATAGGCGTTTGGATGGCTTAAATCCAAAGTGATTGCATAGTCGGATTCCAGATCAACCGGAATATTACTTCCATCTTTATCCAGTGTGGCATTTTTTGCAGTACTGCCATAATTTATTCCCCAATCAGATGTTCCTCTGAATTTGAAAGAACCTCCAGCTGTTAAATGGGCTGCTAATTGGAATGTTAGAGATGCGGGATTATAAGCCATATCGGTTTGAGTACCCCAGCCGCCAACGGTAGCATCACCAATTATACCCCAGATGGTTTGTGTATAGGAGTAAGTCATCGTCAGCGGATTAGCTTTTATCAAATAATAACCAGCTGATGGTAAACTGATGTCTTTACCACCTCCGACATTTGATAATTTTCCAGTACTGGTGCCATCATCGCCAAATGTATGAGGATCGTCCCAATTATGGCCAGTTGTAAGTTTAAATGCTCCACCCGTAGCAAAATTGATGTATCCTTCGGCATTGGCTCCGGTTGTGGGAGTATTCATGATGAATAAAGCGTTATCGCTGTTATCCCATCCGTTATATCCGCCAACTACCCAGAATTTCACAACATCCAAATAAGTAGTTACTTTTAGAGTTGCAACATTTGAATAAACAGGATTTGCAAAATTAGTGCCCTGATAGGCAATTACCCTGATCGCCAGGTCTCCGGTTGCATTTGCAGCAATCCCCGCATTAATTGCAGCTCTGTTTAGATTAGTAACAGTAATATCACCTGTTAATGCAGTTCCATAAGTTATTACAAGCGGAGTTGCAAAAGTGCCGCCAGCTTTATCTATCTGAATTGCATAATTGAGTGGAAGATTTCCAAACTCTGTAGCATTCCAATTGAAAGTTACTGCCTTGTTTGCCGAGGTTTCAAAAGATAATGTCAACGGTCCTGTCGGGTTGAGTGATAATGTTACCGGAATGATGTAAGGTGTAACAATCACATTAACTGTATTGGATATATACTGCTCGTTGTTGTTGGAGTATGATGAAATGAGCCGTATATCCAGTGAATAAGGGTTCTTCACTTCTCCAAAACCAAAAACTATTGAATTTAGTTCTTTGGCCGTAAAAGAAGTGCTTTGTTTCCCCTTTATAACTTGTGTAGCAGGTTTATCAAAATTTTTACCTGCCGGAGCTATTTGCACGATAAATTTCTGATTAATGGAATCAGTGGCATAATTGGGCCAGCTCCAGTTCAAAGTAAGCGCTGTTTTGTTTGCATCAGCTAGAGTGGCAGCAACTGTAGTTACGTTACCAGTCAACACAACAGACCCGGCACCTGCTTTGTAAAAGGGTAAATCCCCCTCTTTTTGGCAAGCAGTGAAAATCAGTGCGATTCCAACAACTGCCATTATAATTTTTACGATATTTTTCATAATTAACCGTTTAAATTTTTTAGATTAGTTTACTGAAGTACAACAGTAAATATTCCGCGTTGAAAATCAACTGTAATTTTATAAGTTCCCGAGGCTGCAGGAGCAAGTATATCATTTCCTCCCAGCTGGAACGTACCGCCATTTACCTCAGCCGGGTCATTTTTAGTTGCAATGGAGTACTTATTGGTCCAGTCACCGTATATAGGTACAAAAGTATAAGACTTACCGCCTATTAAAGGAACGATTATCTCATAAACAGTAGTACTTTTTTGGGTAAATTTTTGGCTTAGTACTTCTGCATCTCCTCCGCCCATCCATCCTTTGGCAGTGGCATCACCCGTTATATACAATTTGCCATCAAGATAATTGGGGGCTGTACCCGGAGGTACAACTTTTGGAGGAATTGCATAAGGCGTAACTGAATATTTAAGAACATTGGAATACAACGGAACAGAACTGTTTGTTAGTGTCGATATTATTCTTACGTCCAGATTATGAGACTTTGCAGGTACCAATGCCATTGTGCTTAGAAGGTAGTCATTGAAAGTACTGTCCGGAATTGAAAAACTTAGGTCCGTACTTAAAGCAACTTCTTTTTTATTTGGATTTGTAAAATTAGCTCCAGTTGTATCAATCTGCAATACATAACTTACGTTTTGGGAACTAATTCCCGTTGTAAACTGGTAATTAGGATTGGTCCAGGAAAAGGTGACAGCTTCTTTCGCTTTAGTCAAAAATGACAAGCTTATAGCTGTTTTGTTTGAGGTTAATACCGGAGCGGTACCTCCATCAAAATAGATCTTATTCTCATCTTTACTGCACGACCATACTAAAGCAGTGAGTAATAGTGATAAGAATACAAACTTAGATATATTTTTCATAGTGAATTCATTTAATAGTTAAGATTAAAATCCAGTATTCTGCTTTAAGTTCGGATTAGCCGTTATATTGTCAGAAGGAATTGCAAACAAATTATATTTGCTATCAACTGCCGTACCGGAAGCAATTCCACCTTTCCAAGGCCATAAATAGGTTGAAGTAGTCAATTGATCATAGCGAATTAAATCAGTACGACGGTGTCCTTCCCAAAACAATTCTCTTGCTCTCTCGTCAAGCATATTTTGAAGAGTAATATCTCCCGAACTATATAATGAAGCGCCAGCTCGTGCCCTTATCCGGTTTACATAAGTTAGAGCAGTTCCTAAATCGCCGCCTGTTCCGCCACGAAGAATAGCTTCTGCATAGATCAGATACATCTCGGATAAACGGAATACAGGGAAATCAATATCAGAATAGGCTTTAGTTGGATCGCTTACGGCTTTGCCGTCCGAACGCTTATTTACATATTTCTTTATGTGATAACCTTTTTCGAAATTGATGACATCGTCAATCGTATTAATAGCTGACTGGGCAGGAGTACCACTGTACAATGAAGTATAGAAGGCTTTACCCCTGGCATCCATTATTGTATCAATATTTCCTGAACCGTCTTTCGGAAACCTATCACCAAAAGCTGCCGTTGCCCTATATCCAAGCCATCCTCCAGAAGAACCGTAATCAGCGAAATCCTTGTTACAAGGAGCATGGATAAAGAAAGTTGTATTGCCATAAGCCTGTGTTTTTAATCCATCGCAATTGATTGCCCAAATTATTTCATTGGTATATTTGTCGTTATCGGCCATAAATAATCTGAAATACCCTGGTATCAAGCTATACCCTGCATCGATAACCTTTTTTGAGTATGTAATTGCATCGTTGTATCGTTTAGTTCCGGTATAAACTTCAGCATTCAAATAGATACGTGCAAGCAAAGCCCATTCGGCAGCCTGGTCAACACGGCCATATTCTGCAGTTTTGGCAGTAGCCAAGTCTCCATCAATCGCTTTAAGTTCAGTTTCAATATAAGTGAATAAATCTTTGCGCGAAATTTCCGGAGGTAAAAATGTACCTATTCCATCATCTTCAGTAATGAAGGTTGATTTGCCAAACAAATCCATCATGACCCAATAGTTGAAAGCACGTAAGAAACGAACTTCAGCCCTTGATGTTTTAATATCTGCGGCTGCAGTGCCTGTAATACCTCTGCCTGCTAACTTATCATCGGTTGATTCACGCAAATATTCATTGATGAGTGTAATATCATAAATAGCACGTGCATAAATTCCTTTCAGGAAATAATCATTGCTGGTCCATTTAAGATCGTGAAAATCGTGTATCGTTTGGTCATTCCATGCTACAATTGCCTCATCGGTAGGAAGCTCTTCACAATTGAAAAACATACGGATAAATGCTACCTGTGAACCTCCATCAAGGCCTCCCCCTAAATCCGAAGTTTTGTCAGGTCCATCGTTGCCAGAAACCGATAAAACTCCATAAGCTTTGGCAAGAACGCTTTTATATCCCTCCGGTGTAGAATATGCCTTAGTGGCTGTGAGGTCATTTTCAGGGAACAAATCCAGTTTATTCGCACAGGAGGTTGCACCTATAAGGACAACACATGCAAAGATTACTTTTATTATTGTTCTACTTTTCATATATTTTGCTTATTAAAATTAAAAGTCAAGGTTAAATCCAACAGAGAATATCCTTGGACGAGGATAGATGACATTATCAACACCAGTTGAACTGGAATTCTCAGGATCTAATCCGGAATATTTAGTTATGACAAAAACGTTTTGAACATTAGCTGTAATGCGCAATACAGATGTCCTGTCTTTTAAGACTTTACCAACATTATATCCAAGATTGATATTGTCGAGGCGGAAGAAGGATGCATTTTCAATGTAGTAATCGGACAGATACTGCATGTTGGTGAAGTTAGTTTTCAGATAATTGGTAGAAACATTATCGATGTAAAGAAGCGGATTTTTCAATGCTCTTAAGGTACCAACGTTCGAATTAAAGTTATTGTACAGGTAATTGCCCAACATAGCGTGTCCTACCATGCCCAAGCTCCATTTCTTATAGTTGAATTGAGTATTAAATCCAATCATGAAATCAGGAGCTGGTTTTTTATAATAGTACCTATCTTTAGCGTCTATAACTCCATCTCTGTTTAAGTCCTCGTACAAACCTTCAATGGGGGCTCCGGTAGTTTTATCATATACCTGTTTGTATACGAAAAAGGTGTATGGCGCATAATTTACTGCAAACTTACCAATATTATTTCCGGTACCTCCCTGGATGCTACTGACATCTATTCCAGTAGTACTGGCATCAGGTTGTTTCAGCAAGTTGGTAATCTTCGTTTCATTATAGGTT
>Ga0302292_1001470_pt1 | contig 15101 bp, 11 predicted proteins | sample III_Fen_N2_1_FD_194553 | JGI IMG/M metagenome (GOLD analysis project Ga0302292, IMG submission 194553) | Peat permafrost microbial communities from Stordalen Mire near Abisko, Sweden - III_Fen_N2_1 | ecosystem: Environmental > Terrestrial > Soil > Wetlands > Permafrost | place: Sweden: Abisko...
AATTTAAGTTTAATTAAAGATAATCTTGTAGAAAAGAAAGCTATAGAAGTAGGAAATATTTTTTCACTTGGAACTAAATATTCAACTCCTTTTGATTTAAAATATAAGGATGAAAAAGGTGAAGAAAAGCTAGTTATTATGGGTTGTTATGGTATAGGTCTAGGTAGACTTATGGGAACAGTTGTAGAAGCTCTTTCAGACGATAAAGGAATAATCTGGCCTGAAAGTATTGCTCCATTTAAGGTTCATTTACTCGCATTAGGTGAAGATGAAAATGTAAATAATGAATCAAATTCTTTGTATGAAAAATTATCTCAAAAAGGAATAGAAGTTTTATTTGATGATAGAAAAGGTTTAAGTGCTGGAGAAAAATTTGCAGATGCTGATCTTATTGGAATACCTTTTAGAGTTGTCGTTTCTAAACGAAGTTTAATAGACGGGGGATTTGAAGTGAAAAAAAGAACTGAAACAAATGGGAAAGTGATTTCTTTTGAAGAATTAATTAGTTTATTAGAAAATAAAAACTAATTAATTATAATCTGATTTTTATATGTTTAAAAAATTTTACCAAATGTTTTCTAATGATATCGGAATTGATTTAGGGACAGCAAACACGCTGGTCTATTTGAAGGGTCACGGTATCGTTATTAACGAACCTTCTGTGGTTGTGGTAAATCAAAAGACTGGTCAGATAGTCGCTGTCGGTGCAGAAGCTAAACAAATGCTTGGTAGGACGCCGGGGCATATACGAGCAGTTCGTCCAATAGTTGATGGAGTTATTTCTGATTTTGAGGTTACTGAAGAAATGCTTTCTTATTTAATAAGTAAAGCTGAAAAAATTTCAAAAAAGTTCATTCATCCTCGGGTTGTTCTTGGGGTTCCGACTGGTATTACTAATGTTGAAATTCGTGCAGTAGAAGATGCTGCTCGTTCGGCAGGAGCTAGAGAAGTTTATATTATAGAAGAACCAATGTCTGCTGCCATTGGTATTCGTTTACCAGTGAAAGATCCAGTTGGTTCTGTAATTGTAGATATCGGAGGAGGAACAACTGATATAGCAGTCATCTCACTTTCTGGTGTTGTTCGTTCTAAGAATTTAAAAATTGCTGGAGATTTACTCAATACCAATATTGTAAATTATATGAAGGATGAATTTAAATTACTTATTGGAGAAAGAACTGCTGAAAGTGTAAAGATTGCAATTGGAAATGTTGTAGAAGGTGATGGAATGGAAGCAGAAGTTAGAGGCAGGGATTTGGTTACAGGTCTTCCTCGTCAAGTTATAGTTACAGACTCTGATATACGAGAGGCAATCTTACCTTCTATTCTTAGTTTAGTAGATGGAGTTAAGGAAGTTTTAGAGACTACTCCGCCAGAGCTTCTTTCAGACATTATGCATCGTGGCTTGGTCCTTTCAGGTGGTGGTGCTTTGATACGAGGGCTTGATATCTTACTTCAAAAAACACTTAAGATACCTATTTATATTGCGGAAGATCCATTGACTGCTGTAGCCCGTGGCGCGGGAGTTATATTGGATGATTTCGATTCTTATCAGGAAGTTTTATTAAACACAGATGATTCATCAGTTCCGAGATAAAAGACAAATAGCTAACAAAAAAAGAATCATTAAAAATTTTATTTTTTTGATTATTTTTCTTGTTGTTGCTTTGTTAGGTATTTTTAGTTATATGAATGGAGCTATACATTTTATTGGTAGACCTATTTGGAAAATAGAAAGATCTGTATCACAGAAATTAAATGATGTCGGATATATAGTTCGTACAAAATCTTCTGTCTATAAAGAAAATGAGAATCTTTTAACAGAGAATAGAGATCTTAAAACTTCAATGATAGATTATCAAATATTGAAAGATGAGAATACAGCTCTCAAAGAATTGTTTGGACGTAAACCATCAAATAAAGATTTAGTTCTTTCAAATATTTTAACGAAGCCAGCTTATTCACCTTATGACACTATCACGATAGATATAGGTAGTGATTCTGGTGTTGCCCTTTCAGATAAAATTTATTCAAATACTTTAGTTCCAATAGGTAGAGTTAGTAGTGTTTATAAAAATACATCTTTGGTTACTCTTTATACAAACCCAGGTGAAGTGACAGAAGCGATGATAGAAGGAACTAATACTAATGTAGAATTAGTGGGTAGAGGAGGAGGTAATTTCGAAATGAGTATCCCTGTTGATTTACCTTTTACAAAAGGAGATTTTGTCTATTTGCCAAATTTACAGACAGAGATTGTTGCAAATATTGAAGATGTTATATCTTCTCCTAATGATCCAGTTAAAAAAGTTTTATTAAGTTCTCCTGTGAACGTTCAAAGCCTAAAATGGGTTTTTGTTAATCGTGAATAAAAAATGAAAGCCATAACTTTTAAAATAGAAAAGAAACTAGATGGACATCTAGGTAGAGCTGGAGTTATTAATACTCCTCATGGAGTTATAGAGACTCCTTCTTTTGTTGTTGTGGGGACGAAAGGAACTGTGAAATCTTTAACATCCGAGCATTTAAAAGAAATTGGTTCTCAAGTTGTTTTAGTAAATACTTATCATTTATATTTACAACCTGGAGATGAATTAATAAAAGAAGCTGGAGGACTTCATAAATTTATGAATTGGGAGGGTCCACTTATGACAGACTCAGGAGGATTCCAAGTATTTTCTTTAGGGGTAGCATATGGTAAAGAAATTGGGAAAGTTGTTTCTGTTACTGACCCAAGTTTGCTTATTCCTGAGAGGTCAACTATAGAAGATGGAGTTCCTCGACTTGCAACTATTGGAAATGATGGAGTATCTTTTCGTTCACATATAGATGGGTCACTTCATTATATAACTCCCGAAAAATCAATTGAGATACAGCATAATTTAGGAGCGGATATAATTTTTGCTTTTGATGAATGCACTAGTCCTACTGAAAATGATAGATATCAAGATGAAGCACTTTCTCGAACACACGCTTGGGCGAAGAGAAGTTTGATAGAGCATAAAAAAAGAGAGGAAATGAAAACAAACCCCTCCCAACCTCCCCTTATCAGGGGAGGAGCCGAGCCCAAAAGTCCCCTTGATAAGGGGGATATAGGGGGTTTTTCTTTACCACAAGCTTTATTCGGTATTGTTCAAGGAGGAAGATCCGAAGAACTTCGAAAAAAGTCAGCTAAAATAATAGGTGAAATGGATTTTGATGGATTTGGTATTGGGGGTTCTTTTGCTAAAGAAGATATGTCACAAGCTGTGAAGTGGGTCAACGAAGAGCTTCCAGAAGAAAAACCAAGACATTTACTTGGTATCGGAGAACCGGAAGATTTATTTTCTGGGATTGAGAATGGTGTAGATTTATTTGATTGTGTAGGGCCAACTCGTATTGCTCGCAATGGAACTTTATTTACAAAAAATGGAAAAATAAATATAACGAATGCAAAATTTGTAAAAGATTTTGAAAAAATTGATGGAGATTGTGAATGTTATACATGCAAAAATTATACAAGAAGTTATTTATCACATTTATTTCGAGCGAAAGAAATGCTTGGTGCAACTCTTGCTTCAATACATAATGTATATTTCATAACAAACTTAGTAAAACAAATACGCCGATCAATTTTAGATAATAAATTTTTTGAATTTAAAAAAGAATTTTTAGTAAATTATGAAAAATAAAGTATTTAAATTAAAAAGTGTTTATAAACCAGAAGGTGATCAGCCGGAAGCAATTTCTCAATTGTTAAGAGGGTTAGAGAAAGGTATGAAGAAGCAAACTCTTTTGGGTGCAACAGGGACAGGGAAGACTTTTACTATTGCAAATGTTATAGAAAAGTGGAATAAACCAACATTAGTCATAGCTCACAATAAAACTTTAGCTGCTCAATTAGCTCAAGAATTTAGAGAATTTTTCCCTGATGCTGCAGTGCATTATTTTGTATCATATTATGATTACTACCAACCAGAAGCTTATATGCCTGTGACTGATACTTATATTGAGAAAGATGCTCAGATAAACAAAGAGATAGATAGGCTTCGCCATGCGACGACACAATCACTTTTGTCCCGCCCTGATGTTATTATTATAGCATCTGTCTCTTGTATATACGGTCTTGGAAGTCCAGAAGAATATGAAAAAGTAAATTTGAAATTAGAAATTGGTAGTAAGATTGGGAGAACTGATTTAATGAGGAAGTTGCTTCAAATTCATTTTGAGAGAACGAATGCAGACCTTAATCCTGGAACTTTTCGCTCTATAGGGGAGAGAGTAGAAGTCATGCCTGTATCTGAAACTTTTGTTTACCAAATAGAATTTGAAGGTGGAAAGATATCTAAAATTTTAAAAGTGGATCCTATTTCAGCTCATGTGTTAAAGGAAGAGAAAAATATTTTCTTATTTCCAACAAAGCATTTTATTACAGACACAGAAAAAGTAAAAGTTGCACTTAAAAACATAAAATTAGAGCTTGCACAGCAATTGAAAAAATTTGAGAAAGAAGGGAAGTTGCTTGAGGCAGAAAGAATAAAAAGAAGAACCAATTATGATTTAGCAATGATTAAAGAAGTTGGATATTGTAATGGGATAGAAAATTATTCTCGGCAATTTTCTGGAAAAAAAGAAGGAGAAGCCCCAGATACTTTGCTTTCATATTTTAAAGGGGACTTTCTAACTATTATAGATGAATCACACGTTACACTTCCTCAACTTGGTGGTATGTATGCAGGTGATGCTTCAAGGAAAAAGACTCTTGTGGATTTTGGTTTTCGTTTGCCTTCAGCGAAAGATAATCGTCCACTTAAATATAATGAGTTTGAAGAAAGAATAGGAGACGTCATCTACGTATCTGCAACTCCAAGCGAGTTAGAAAGAACAACGAGTAACCAGATATTAGAACAAATAATTCGTCCTACAGGTCTTATAGATCCAGAGATATTAGTGAAGCCGGTGAGTGTGGGGAATTCATATCCAGGGCAGATAGAAGATTTTATAAAAGAAGCTGATAGAGTTATCGCGAAAGGTTTCCGTGCAATAGCGACGACTTTGACGAAAAAGATGGCAGAAGATTTGAGTTTGTTCTTAAAAGAAAAAGGATACAAAGCAGAATATTTGCATAGCGATATAAAGACGATAGAGAGAATTCAAATACTGACTCAATTTAGAAGAGGTGACTTTGATATTTTGATTGGAGTGAATTTACTTCGTGAAGGTCTTGATTTACCAGAATTAGCATTGATAGGAATATTGGATGCAGATAAAGAAGGATTTCTTCGTTCAGAAACTTCTTTAATTCAAATTATTGGGAGGGCAGCGAGAAATGTAGAAGGACGAGTAGTTCTTTATGCAGATCATATGACGAAGTCACTTGAGAGTGCGATTGGAGAGACGACTCGTCGAAGAGATATTCAGATAGCTCACAATACAAAATATGGTATAACTCCACAGACGATTATAAAAAAGATTAAAGATATTACAGAAGAACTTGAGAATAAACATGAAAAAGCTGTGAATGTAGAATTAGATTTGGATGTAGAATTATTTAAAAAAGCATTTATAAAAGATAAAAGCAATCGTGGAAAAGGGGAGAGAGAATCTGTAAAAAATTTACTTCTTTCAGATGAAGATAGAAATAAAGTTGTCTATGAAAAGATAATCAAAATTAAAGAGAAAGAAATGAATAAAGCCGTAAAAGAACTAGACTTTGAAACTGCAGCAATCCTTCGTGATGAAATTGTGGTATTGAAAATGAAGATGGAGAAAATGGTGGGGGATAAAAAATAAAGACCTTATTGTATAATAATAATACAATAAGGATCTTTTTATGATTTAGCATGGTGCGTTCATAAAGTGCACCATGCTCACATGTTTTGTCACATGAAAAGCAAAAAACCGACAGAACATGTTTATTCGAGCGGGACATGGGACTCGAACCCGCGACCTTCTACTTGTAAGGTAGACGCTCTACCAACTGAGCTACTCCCGCAAAGAACAATTGTGATTTGAGTCACAGTGTATATAAACCAAGGCGAACCTTGATAAATAACACCGTGACTCTCTTCATTACTAAAACTACTTTAATCTATCTTCGCTTGTGATATTAACCGATTTGTCTATATATGTCAAGTTTTTGTTTAGAGTAGAGAAAAAGAAAAAAACCGTCGCAAAAAGAAGCAACGGCTTTAATGTTGATGCCTATTACTGACCCATCAACTTTTAATCCCTAAAACAAAGATGATATTATTACAAATAGCTATATTTGTCAAATATTGGTTTGCGTGTTAATATATAAATAGTTTAATATTGATATACATCCCCTAGGACAAATAGGAGGTGTAAAATTTGTTATATGAGTAAAATAGATAAAAATATAGATAAAATAATAATAAAAGGTGCGAGGACACATAATTTAAAGAATATAAATGTGGAAATGCCTCGCAACAAGATGATTGTAATTACTGGGATGTCTGGCTCGGGTAAATCTTCTTTAGCGTTTGATACTATCTTTGCTGAAGGGCAGAGACGCTATGTGGAGAGTTTATCGGCTTATGCTAGGCAATTTTTAAATCAGATGCCAAAACCTGACGTAGATGAGATTACAGGACTTTCTCCGGCTATCTCTATTGATCAGAAATCTCGTTCAAACAATCCTCGTTCAACTGTTGCGACTATTACAGAGATATATGATTATCTTAGAGTTCTTTATGCTCGTATCGGGCACCCACACTGTCCAGAATGTGGTAGTGAAATAAAGAAATTATCCAATGATGAGATACTGCATTTTGCTATAGATAAAATTAAAAATTTTCAAAAAGATAATAAAAAGAAAAAAGTGATGGGTGTAGAGTGGAATGAAGCTCCAGTGTCTATTCTTTCTCCTGTAGTTCGTGGTAGAAAAGGGGAATATTATCAACTTCTTTATGATTTACTAAATAAAGGTTTCGCCAAGATTCGTATTGATGGAGATATAAAAAATTTAAGAGAGAGAATAGATATTTCTAAAACAAAAAAACATGATATAGAAGTCATTGTAGATAGTTTTGCTATTCATGAATTTAAAGATAATGAAAAAGATTCTTATTCACGTCTTGCAGAAAGTGTCGAGAGAGCTTTGCTTGAATCCGATGGTTTAGTAATTATAAAAATAGACGAAGATGAATATCTGATGTCTTCAAAGTTTTCTTGTGCGAACGATGGTTTCGCTTTTCCAGAAATAGAGCCAAGACTTTTTTCTTTCAATTCTCCTTATGGAGCATGTCCGACTTGTAATGGTTTGGGGACTAAATATTTTGGAGGATTAGACCCATGTGAAGATTGTAAAGGTCTTCGTCTTCGCACTGAAGCATTGCATGTATATCTTGGAAGTACTTCTACTCCACTGAATATCGTTGATGTAACTAAACTTTCAATTTCAGATGTTGCTCTTTATTTTGTAGGATTAGAATTGAGTGAACAAGAAAAAGAAATTTCAAAAGTAATTATTAAAGAAATAGAAGCTCGAATTCAATTTTTATTGAATGTTGGTCTTGATTATTTATCTCTTGATAGAAAAGCAAATACTCTATCTGGTGGTGAAGCTCAACGTATACGTCTCGCTTCTCAGCTTGGTTCACGTCTCGTCGGAGCTCTTTATGTATTAGACGAGCCGACAATCGGACTTCACCAAAGAGATAATGATAAACTTATTAAAACATTAGAAGATTTACGTGATTTGGGAAATACTATCATTGTAGTTGAACATGATGAAGATACTATTTTTGCGTCGGATTATATTGTAGATATTGGACCAAAAGCAGGAGTGCATGGTGGGCAGGTTATAGTGGCAGATTATTTGGAAGATTTACTTGATGCACCGACAAATGTTTCTAAATCTAGAACTTTGGCTTATTTGAGAAATGAAGTTCGTATAGAAATACCAGAAAAAAGGAGAACTAGTGATAAAGGAACTTTAAAAATAATTGGTGGAAAAATTTTCAATATTGATAACTTAAATGCGGAAGTGCCACTTGGTAAGCTCGTGACTATTACAGGAGTTTCAGGTTCTGGGAAGAGTTCTTTTATGTATGAGATTATTCACAAGAATCTTCAAGCGAGATATGAAAGGAAATTTAGAAGTGCAAAGATTTATAATTGTGCATCTTTTATGGGAACAGAATATGCCTCTCGTGTTGTTCTTATAGATCAGTCTCCAATAGGTAGGACTCCTCGTTCAAATTTAGCTACTTATACAGGTGCATTTACTCATATACGAGATATGTTTGCTTTAAGTGAAGAAGCAAGATTGAAAGGGTGGAAATCCAATAGATTTTCTTTTAATGTGAAAGGAGGACGTTGTGAAGCTTGTGAGGGAAATGGAGAAGTCGCAGTGGAAATGCATTTCTTGCCGACAGTATATGTGACTTGTGATGTTTGTAACGGTAAGAGATTTGATAAAGAAACCTTAACTGTGAAATATAAAAAGAAAAATATTTATGAAATTTTACAAATGACAGTAGAAGAAGCCTTAACTTTTTGGGAAGATATTCCAGCTGTTTATGATAGGATGAAAACTTTAATGGATGTCGGTCTTGGTTATGTGAAATTGGGGCAATCAGCGACAACTCTCTCAGGTGGGGAAGCTCAACGTGTAAAAATTTCTTCAGAACTTTTTCGTCCTTATGAAGAAAAGACTATTTACTTGTTAGATGAACCGACAGTAGGACTTCATTATGATGATGTGGCTAAACTTCTTGAAGTGTTGAATAGACTTGTGAATAAGGGTAATAGTGTCATTGTGATAGAACACAATATGGATATTATAAAATCTTCAGATTATATTATTGATATCGGACCAGAAGGGGGACTTAATGGTGGTAAAATTGTAGCGAAAGGGACACCTGAAGAAGTTGCGAATACACCTAGTAGTCATACTGGAAAATATTTGAAAAAAGTATTAAGAAAAAAATAAAATGAATATTAAAAATTTGAAAAAATTAAAGATGCCAGATAAACCAGGGGTGTATTTTTTCCTTGGCTCGACGAAGCTTAGTAGCAAAGGCGGCAAGGTGGGAGATAAAATTCTTTATATCGGTAAAGCGACTTCACTTCGAAGTAGGGTAAAGAGTTATTTTTCTAAGGATCTAATCAATACCAGGGGTCCTGCTCTTTTAGATATGACTGTAAAAGCTGACAAAATAGAATGGCAAGTGACTGATAGCGTCCTTGAGGCTTTGATACTAGAAGCAAATTTAATAAAGAAATATAAACCGAAATATAATACAAAAGAGAAAGACAATAAAAGTTTTAATTATGTTTGTATTACAAGGGATAAACTTCCAAAAGTTTTAATAGAAAGAGGGAGAAATATTTTTTCTCAACAATATTCAAATTCTTCCCGCTTTACCCTAAAGGGCTCCGACACGGATAAGAATTTGCATATTGTATCGAAAAAATATAAAGCAATATATGGACCATTTCCAAATGGGCAGCAATTAAAAGAAGCAATGAAAATAATTAGAAGAATATTCCCTTATTTTGATAATGATTCAAATAAAAAAAATAATAGAGAGTTTTACAAGCAATTAGGACTAGTGCCATTGGGTGAATATAAAAATAATATAAAAAATCTTAAATTATTTTTTGAGGGAAAAAAGAAAAATGTCCTTTTAAATTTTAAAAAAGAAATGCTCTCATTTGCTAATAAAAAAGAATTTGAAAAAGCCGGAGAAATAAAAAAAAGAATTTTCGCATTGAATCATATAAATGATGTGGCTTTATTGAAGGAAGATAATTTATTTGCTTCACAGGAATATGCGAATTCTTCGCGCTTTACCCTAAAGGGCTCCGATGCGACTCAGAATTCGCATATTTCTGTTTCGCTTTTTAGAATAGAAGCTTATGATGTCGCTCATATGGGAGGCAAGAATATGGTAGGGGTTATGACTGTAATAGAAGGTGGAGAAGTAAATAAAGGTGAATATAAAAAATTTATAATAAGAACACAAACTGATGCGAATGATACTGGTGCACTTGAAGAAATTCTTTCTCGTAGATTAAGACATATAGAGTGGGGTTTACCAAATCTCATTGTTGTAGATGGTGGTATTGCTCAAGTGAATGTTGCCAAAAGAGTTCTTTCTCGTTATCAATTTGATATTCAAGTTGTTGGCGTTGTAAAAGACGAGCACCATAAGCCAAAAGCTATAATGGGAGATGAAAATATAATAAAAGCTTATAAGAGAGAAATATTGCTTATAAACAATGAAGCCCATAGATTTTCTATTACTTTTCATAAACAAAAGAGAAATAAGAACTTTTTAAAATAAAGAATTTTTGGTATAATACTTTGATATGATAAAAGTTGGAGTTATTCGTGGTGGAATAAGTTCTGAATATGGTGTATCTCTCAAGACAGGTAGCAATGTCCTTTCTCATCTTAGGGGTGATAAACTAAATAAAAAATATAAAGCTATAGACATATTTATAGATAAAGAAGGAACTTGGCACATAGATGGCAAGCCTGTTTCTGTTGGAGATGTTTCTAATAAAGTGGATGTTATTTTTAATGCTTTGCATGGAGATTTTGGAGAAGATGGTAAGGTTCAGCAAATGTTGGATCAATGGAATATTCCATACACTGGTTCGGGGGCAGTTGCTTCGGCTCTTGGATATAATAAAGTTTTAACAAAAGAACAATTTACTTTACTTGGTATTAAAACTCCCAATTATTTAGTAATACCTAAATATGAAAATAAAGATGGAGATATAAAAGTTTATTCAAAAAAGATAGGTAAACAAATTCATGAGAAGCTTTCACCTCCTTGGATCGTGAAGCCCCTTTCTGGTGGTTCTTCTGTTGGGATGAGAATGTGTAGGACTTACCCAGAGCTTTTAAATGCTTTTTTGGAGGGTATAAATAAAGAAGTGGATGTTCTTGTGGAAGAAATGATAGAAGGTAAAGAAGCTACTGTTGGTGTGGTTGATAATTTTCGCGACCAAAAAGTTTATGTTCTTCCCCCTATAGAAATACGTATTCCTAAAAATAAAAGTTTTTTTGATTTTGAAGCTAAATATACTGGAGTATCAGAAGAAATTTGTCCTGGTAATTTTTCAACCAATGAAAAGGTTGAGCTTGAAAGATTGGCGGGGCTTATACATACAGGACTTAATTTAAATCATTATTCGAGAAGTGATTTTATTGTTCATACAAAAAAGGGAATATATGCTTTAGAAGTAAATACTCTACCTGGTCTTACAAGTGAATCTCTAGTCCCTAAAATGTTAAAAGCTGTCGGGGCAGATGTTTCAGCTTTTATAGATCATCTAATTAAGTTAGCTTTAAAAAATAATTAAATAAATATGAAAATATCAATTTTGGGTTATGGAATATTTGGTTCTGCTATAGCGTCTCGTCTAGTTTTAAATAAACACGAGATAATTAAAGAAGAAATTAATAAAGATACAGATGTTGTTTTAGTAGCAGTTCCTTCTTATGCTGTCTCAGATGTTTTAATATCTAATAAAAATAAAATTTCAAACGATCAAAAGATTATAATTTGTTCAAAAGGTTTTGATAAGAGTGGAGGACTTTTCTCTAAGGTTTTGGAAAAAGAATTTTCTAATAATCAAATATATTTTTTATATGGTCCAACATTAGCAGAGGAACTTCGTAATGGAGTTTTCTCTGTTATGGTTTTAGCTGGAGGAGATGGTAAAGAAGAATTGAAAAAACAGATAGAACTTCCAGATTTAAAAATTCAATTATCCGATGATATAGTGGGAGTCCAAGTTGGCTCAGCATTGAAAAATACGGTTGGAATATTTGTCGGGTTAGTAGAAGGAGCAGGTTTTGGAGAAAATACTCAAGGATTTATATATTCGAAAGGTTTGCAAGAAATACAAAAAATTGGAGTTTATATGGGTGCAAAATCAGATACTTTTTTAGGATTTACTTGTGCTGGAGATTTGTTTGTAAGATCACGTAGTCGTATGCTAGGAGTAGAAATAGGGAAAGGAAGAAATTTTGAAGAAGTTGCAAAAGAAATGACTTATCCTAAAGAAGGAATTGCATCACTTTTAAATATTTTGAAGATGGAAGGAAACCCAGATATAGATTTAAGTTTTTTTAAATTAATTAATGAAATTATTTTTGAAGATATTCCTGTGAAAGAAGCGGTAGAAAAATTGGCAGAGAGGATTTAATTTTTCTTACGAAAAATATCAATAAATAAGAATATATATCTTGTGCTTTTGCTTGTGAGATTGAAGAGTATTCCAAGAGTAAACAATATCAATGCAAGCTTTGTGCTAATGAAAGCTACTAAAATAGCTAGAACTGCACATATAATAGGGAAAAGTATATGCATTTTAGCATGCTCATTTTCTGTTTTAGTGAAAGGGGTATTCTCGATAGTTTGAGCTTTTACAGCATAACTACGCATTACAAAAAGAGATATTCCTATGAGAATAATATTTATTGCGAAAACGATGGTTGCTGTTTTTGAATAAATATAGCTACCCAATAAATGAGAAGAAAAAGGAACGAGTCCAACAAGGAAGAAAAAGATTCCATTAAGGTTTGCAAATTCTGCATCAATATTTTTTACAAGGACAGAAGCGATAAAATGATGAGTTCTCCAGTAAGTGAAAATGAGAGAAAAACTCAATAAGTAACTTAAGAACAAAGGATACATATTTATAATAGAGTGGATAAGGGTTCCATCACTGACTACACCTATATATTCAGGAACTCTTATCTCAAAAACCAAAATGGTCATAACGATAGCAAAAATACTATCTGCTAATTGATCTAATCTAAATTGTTTCATTTTTAAATTATATCATAAATTTTAAAATAATATATTATTATCTGAGGATTTCATTTAGTAGTGTATCTAACCCTTTTTTTGTCTTTGTAGAGAAGGGAATAATAGGGTAAATATCTCCAGCCATTTTTTTAAGTTCGGTCATCTTTTTGTAGTAGTCAGATTGTTTTAGTTTATCTATTTTATTTGCAACTATTACGAAATCTTTATTGTGGTCAATAAGTTCATTGAACATTAAGATATCTTTGTCTGTCATACCGACACTTGCGTCTATTATCATGACAACTTTCTTTTGAGTATAGATTGAATTGAAAAGATAAGAGTCTATCAATTCGCCAATTTTCTCACGCCCAAGCCCTGAAGAACGTGCAAAGCCATACCCAGGTAAATCTACAAAATAGTATTTATTGTTCACAAGGAAAACATTTATTTCTTGTGTTCTTCCCGGGAAAGAACTTGTGCGGGAAATACCACTTTTAGTTAGAGTATTTATAAGACTTGATTTACCGACGTTTGATCTGCCAACGAAAGCTATTTGAGGAATACCATCAGAAAGAATCTTGTCGTCTCCAACAAGCCCTTTCATAAATTTTATAGAAGTTATTTTCATGTATTCATCTTAACACTATTGCAAAAAATACAAAATAAGGTAATATAAGGAAGTATTTCTTTGGGCCTTTAGCTCATCTGGTAGAGCGCCTCATTTGCAATGAGGAGGTAAGCGGTCCGAGTCCGCTAAGGTCCACAAATTTTAGAACAAAGAAATTATTGCAGCTATGGCTGTAATTGACATAAGTATCGTAGTGACCCAGCCGATGATGTTACTAATACGTGAATTTTTATAGTGACCCATTATTTTATGATTACCACTTATGTGAACGATAAAGATGAGAATTATCGGTGCCACTATACCATTTGCGATAGCAGAATATATAAGAGCTTTAATAGGATCAATACCAATAAAGTTTATAATAATACCTATTAATATTGAAATAGCGATGATGCCATAGAAAGCACGAGCTTCCTTAAGTTTACGATATAAACCTTCTTTCCAACCAAAACTTTCAGAGATAGCATATGATGCAGAGCCAGCGAGAACAGGTATTGCCAACATTCCAGTCCCGATAATTCCGATAGCGAATAATGTTGTTGCCCATTTACCAGCAAATGGGGCAAGAGCAAGGGCGGCATCATTTGCAGTAGCTATATTGGTAATTCCATTTTTAAATAAGACACTTGCACAAACAGCGATAATAAAAAACATTACTAAATTTGATAGGAACATTCCTGTCCAAACATCTTTTCTCATTTGTTTTATTTCCATAGGATTTGTTCCACGTCGTAGATGAACAGTAGTTTTGCCGTCGCGTATTTCTTCCTCTAATTCTTGAGATGTTTGCCAAAAGAATAAATACGGAGAGATTGTTGTTCCTAATATTCCGGTTATAAGTAATATTTGGGTTTTTGAAAAAGTTAGATGGGGGATTATACTATCCTTTAAAAGTATAGGCCAGTTCATATGAATTATTAATCCAGTCGCAATATATGAGAAAAGAGATATAACTAACCATTTTAAATATTTACTGTATTTTTGGTAGGGGACAAATATTTGTAAAATTAAACCAAGGATTCCAAATCCTATGACAAGTAGAAAAAAAGGTAAAGATGGAATTATTAGTTGGAATCCTTTTGCCATTGCTCCAAGATCGGCGCCTATGTTTAGAGTATTAGCAATAAACAAAATCATAGTGCAAGCTAAAAGTATTTTTCTAGAATATGAGTGCTTTATGTTTGCAGCGAGTCCTCTACCAGTTACAAGGGCAATACGAGCACACATCTCTTGGATTATTGCCATAAGAGGGAAAGTCCAAGCCGCGAGCCATATCAAGCTTGTTCCATATTGGGCTCCTGTTTGTGAATAAGTAGCAATACCTGAAGGATCATCATCAGCGGCGCCAGTAATAAGACCTGGACCTAATTTTTCTATATATTGTTGGCCCTCTTTTATGTATTTTTCACCTTTTTCCAATAATGATTCTTTTTTTTCTATCAACTTTTCTTCTTCTTGCAATAATGATTCTTTCTTATCTATTAGTTTTACTTCTTCTTTGATTATAGATTCTTTCTCATCTATTAATTTTTCTTCTTTTATCAAAGTTTCTTGTTCGTTTATTTCATTTTCTGTGTCTTTTTTAGATATTTCATTTGTCATATAAACATTATAACAACTAATAAGGAGCATAACAAATAAATATCAATTAAAATTTGTTAATGCCTGAAGAATGTTGTTATATTGTAATCGATATACTT
>Ga0302292_1001472_pt1 | contig 15078 bp, 15 predicted proteins | sample III_Fen_N2_1_FD_194553 | JGI IMG/M metagenome (GOLD analysis project Ga0302292, IMG submission 194553) | Peat permafrost microbial communities from Stordalen Mire near Abisko, Sweden - III_Fen_N2_1 | ecosystem: Environmental > Terrestrial > Soil > Wetlands > Permafrost | place: Sweden: Abisko...
TTCAATGCAAAAATAAAAGCCTTCAGATCTCAATTCAGAGGAGTGAGAGATATTCCTTTCTTCCTTTTTAGACTATCAAAAATATATGCTTAAATTTCATTCCCCACAACTTTTTGACTTGATCCCAAATTAGCGCAACCGTATTGGATTGAAATGACTTCTCTCCCTCGTTGCAAACGAGGGGGAGGTGGGATCAGATTAAAAAAAAGAAGGTGTTACAAATCTTGTAACACCTTCAATTATATTTGAATACAAAGTATTTTGATTAAATTATAATACTGTAACAAATGTTTCAGTTTCTGTATCACTATAAGCATTAGACTTTTTATTGTTGACAGTAACATTGATAAGCGTTAAGTACTTTTTGTATTGAGCGTCGCTTAATACAGATTTTACATTTTCCAAATTGAAATACATTGTTTTTTCTGCTGCAACTTCGTTATTTTTGTTCAATGCAGATTCCATTTTTTCTTCTGTCATTGAAAATACATCCTCTAATTTTTTGGCTTGACTGCTATCAATATCTAAATAACGAACCAACCCGTAAAATGTATCCTCATTGCTTAATGAGCTAAATACTTCATACTTGTTTGTATCAAGAGCAAATGCGCTAGTTGCACTAACAACTACACCTAAAATAACTGTTAAAATTTTTTTCATAACCAAACTTTTTAAATTTATTACACAATACCTATTAATAAAAAAAACAAAGAATTCCCCTGTGACTTTTTACCTGGGTATTCTTTGTATCAGATTTGTCATATCAAATTATCCTTGATTGACGATGCAAAAATATATGTTTTACAACATATAAATTGTATGTTTCGAGTTAAATCTTTCTATTAACCCAAAAGTTTAACAACACAGATTGTTTCTAAAGTTCATTAAGACATTGATATAATGATGTTTAAATGCAGTTTTCAGACATAAATATATTTATCATGCAAACGCTCCCAAAAACAATGTTTTACAACACATTTTTGAATTAAAACTCACTTTTATATTAAATTTAACTTTAATAGGTAGTTTGTAGTAAGTTACTTCGCTCCCGGGCATTGAGTCGTGTGGCATTTCTAAATTATTTATTTGTTTTATTACGCGATGCGTGCGGGAACAAGGGATATTATTTGCTCCAATGCTTGTTGGCATCTGATTTACTTTTTTCCATTGCGTTTGTAATAGATTATCTGTCCAAGAATAAAACCACTTGTTACAATTCCAAGTCCTTGTCCGTAAATCAATGTTGGGTCTGCTTTTATAAAACCGTGTATTGTCCAAAAGATATATGACACAAATGTAATTGCATATAATGGCAATGAAATATTGTCAACTTTTTTTGTCTTGAAAATAAGGCGTGCTTGCGATGGGAACCCAATAATTTTTGTAATGATTGATAAAAACAAGGTCATAAAAGCAACGAATGCAATAATATTGGTTGACGTCATATTTTTTTGTGCATTAAGTTTTGATTGAAAGGTGAAAGTTCCCAGTTTACTTTTGATGTATCTAGTAAACCTAAACTCATATAGCCATAATTTATAAAATTATTTATTTGAAAACCGTTCATATCAGCAAAAAGATGTTTTGCTTTTTCATGATTGGCATTTTCTTCTCTTTTTCTAACAAGCATTTTAGATAGACCGTGGCGTTGTAATTGTGGGAGAACAACCGCCTTTCCTAAATATCCAATTCTTTCTCCTTTTGGTAAATCTTGTAAATGCTGGAAGGCAGGGAATAAATGATGTTGTTCAATACTATTATAATAATTAACTCTTGCTGATGCAACAATAGAGTTGCCACTATAAATGGCAAAATGAATAGCACTTTCATCTTCTTCGTCAAACCATCCATTAGGAAATTTATCAAAAGTAATGTATCCTTGTTTGTATCTACAAGCAACACGAAGTCGGTAAATTTTTTCTAACGTTTTTTTATCGTCTGTCATTATCTGACGTATTAAAAAGTCATTCATCTTTTTCTGTCGTTTTTAGTTGCTGTCTCCACAAGACTTGCTTCTATCTAATCTTTATTTGGCTTAATACCCTACTGTGAAAATTAGAAGGAAAGCTCCACTTTCTATATTCAACTACATTCTATTCTTAATTCATAGTCAATAGCTTACATCCGTTGGTTAACGTATGTGTTTTAACTTCTACGGAGCTTAGACGCTTTGTAAGATAGAGATATAGCTATTTATTTTATTGGTTGCTTTTTGATTCTCTATCTCTTTGCGTCAATTAGTTGTTTTAAACTACAAGCAATCTCATCGTTTATTATGAAGCTATAATTGCTTAATGATATTTCAACTCCATTAGAATCGTGTATGTAAAGTAATTCTTTTAAAAGTGATGATGGAATTTCGTATGATACAATTTCCTCAAATTGCGATTGTGGTTATTTATACCTTTTTGTAAATTTTCGTTATCAAAGTTTCTCTTTTCTCTCCAGCTTTGCTGTAGAATCTATTATCTTGATCAACTGCAAAATGCATTTGGCCATATTTTGAGTAAAAAACCAATTTAATGTCATTTGTATTATTCTAATTCTTGACTCATCTAAATATCACTTAAATTGATCTATTTCTTAATCACATGTAAAAAAAATTATATTTATAACAGACAATACATAAGAATTGTTTTATTATCTAAAAATCACTTCTGCCCCTCGTTTGCAACGAGGAGTTTATGGTTTGTTGTTTCTAACAATAAAAAACGGAGAAATAAAATTTCATTTCTCCGTTTAAAAACGTAAGACTAATTACCCCTTGTTGCAAACGAGGTGCAGGCGGCACTTGTATAATGTCTATTTATCTCTGACAGCTTTCATCTTGTGTTCCATCTGGTTCTTTTTGCCCTGTTTATTGTCAAAGGTTGCGGTACAATAGATGCGTTCGGCACTTTGCTCCAACAGAGCATTGGCTTTAGAAATTACACTCAAACATTCATCCATAGTATCACATTCTACTATCGTACCCATCGGTGTAAGCTGACTCTTGCAGGGCAAAGCATCTATCATCTCTACTACTTTGCGAACGTATTGGCTCACATGCTCCCCTTTATCCATAGGGAAAATGGCAAATTCCATAATTACTGACATATTAGTTACTAGGTATTAGTTACAAGTTACTAGTTTATAGTTACTAGTTTATAGTTACTAGTAACATTTTGCATTCAGAAAACAGATTGTTTGAGACTGAGACTCATTAAGCTTTTCCCTGATTTTTTACAGCGTTCATCAAATTTCGAATTGTTTCTTCGTCTCCCAGATACTTCTTTGACTTTACATTCAGATTTTCGTCGAGATCATACACAAGTGGAATTCCGGTGGGAATGTTTACGTCCAGAATTTCGTCGTCCGACAAATGATCCAGGTACTTAACCAACGCCCTTAAACTGTTACCATGAGCTACAATTAAAACTTTTTGTTGCTGTAAAATAGAAGGTAAAATCGTTTCATGCCAATAAGGCAGGAACCGTTCGACAGTATCTTTTAAACATTCGGTAGCAGGCAATAATGATTTATCTATTGTTCCGTATTTCAATTCATTAGCAGGATGTCGCTTGTCGGTAATATCAAGTTCGGGAGGACGAACATTGAAACTTCGCCGCCAAAGCAGCACTTGATCATCACCATATTTTTGTGCCGTTTCTGCTTTATTCAATCCTTGCAGATCACCGTAGCTTTTTTCGTTCAGTCTCCACGAACGATACACCGGAATCCAGGCAAGATCCATTTCATCCATGACATTCCAGAGTGTATGGATGGCTCTTTTTAATACCGAAGTATATGCTATATCGAAAGTAAAACCTTCTGCTTTAAGAAGTTTTCCCGCATTTTTGGCTTCTTCAATTCCTTTCTCTGTCAAGTCAACATCAGTCCAACCTGTAAAACGATTTTCTTTATTCCATTGACTCTCTCCATGACGTATCAAAACTAATTTCATATCTTTTATTTTTAATGATTATCCGTTATATTACTTAAAACTACTTAACTTTCAATCTCCGTGATAAGTTTTAAGTTTATAAAAACATATATCATCTAACATTTTAATGGGTTAATATGTTCTTAAAAAGATTGCTTTTAATGCCTTTTCAAAAAGAATGTTCTTTAATTAATTTTACGCAGTTTCTACAAACGGGAGGAAGTGTGAAATGTGTGAATCATATAACCATTTCTGAAAATTCTGTAACTTCCAGCGGGCTAAAAGTATTTAACTTTACCATGTTTTTGAAAATCAAATAAGGAATAAGATTGAAATTGATTTCTCATCAAATTTACAGTCGAATAAATTGATTAGCAACGTAGTGAGGTCGTAACATGAAGTGAAGCTCTCATTAAAATATAAAATTATGTCAGAAAAAACAGCAATTCATAAACCTGTTTATAGTTTTTTGCCAACAGATATTGAGGGATTAGATTCGCTTGCCGAACTGGCACTTGATTTACGATGGTCATGGAATCATGCTGCCGATGAAGTATGGAGAGAACTGGATGAGGACTTGTGGGATATTACGCATAATCCCTGGATTGTATTGCAGACAGTATCGCGGGATCAGTTTCAGCATGTTATGTCTGATCCTGATTTCAGGAAGAAAGTAGACACACTTTTGGAATCCAAAAACCATGCAGCTTCAGTTCCAGCATGGTTCCAACAAAATTATCCCGACTCACCACTTACTTGTGTGGCTTATTTCAGCATGGAATTCATGTTGAGCGAAGCGTTGCCAATTTATTCTGGCGGTTTGGGTAATGTAGCCGGCGATCAGCTTAAGGCAGCCAGTGACTTGGGTGTGCCGGTTATCGGGATAGGTCTTTTATATCAGCAAGGATATTTTCGTCAGGAAATTGATAAAAACGGAGCGCAACAAGCTCTTTATCCCTACAATGATCCCGGACAATTACCTATCACACCGTTGCGCGAAGCAAATGGAGAATGGCTACGATTGGAAATACAGCTTCCCGGTTACTCTGTCTGGCTTCGTGCCTGGGAGGTTCAGGTTGGCAGAATCAAACTTTATTTGCTTGACAGCAATGATGCAGCCAATTTTCCCATTCACCGTGGTATAACCAGTGAATTGTACGGGGGCGGTTCCGAACTCCGGCTTAAACAGGAAATGGTTCTTGGAATCGGAGGCTGGCGATTGCTTCAGACTTTGGGCATTCAGCCACAGGTTTGTCATCTCAATGAAGGACATGCGGCATTTGCTATTCTGGAGCGTGCTCATAGCTTTATGACAGAAACCGGACAAGCTTTTGATGTGGCACTGGCTGCAACACGGTCGGGAAATCTGTTCACTACACATACAGCTGTAGCAGCCGGTTTCGATTGTTTTCCTCCCTCACTTATCGAACAATATCTGGGTGAATATGCAAAACAAAGACTGGGCATCACCACGCATCAATTGTTAGCTTTGGGTCGTAACAATACTTACAATGAATCGGAGAGCTTTAATATGGCTTATCTGGCAATTCATGGAAGCGGTGCCGTAAATGGTGTAAGTCGTCTCCACGGTGAAGTAAGCCGTCATATATTTGACCCGCTTTTCCCCAACTGGCCGACAGAAGAAGTTCCTGTGGGATATATTACGAATGGTGTGCACATGCCAACCTGGGATTCAAAAGAATCGGATGATGTATGGACGGAGTTTTGCGGTAAAGACCGATGGTTGGGAACAAATAAAACACTCGATCAGGATATTCGACGTGTTTCAGATGAAAGACTCTGGGAAATGCGTGTCAATGCAAATAAATCACTTATCCGGTTTGCAGGTGAACATCTGTCAAGGCAATTACTCGGTTCGGGTCATACACCCGAAATATGTGAACTGTCAAAGAATTTATTTGACCCCGATATTTTGACCCTGGGGTTTGCCAGACGTTTTGCACCTTACAAACGACCTAATTTATTACTTCACGATTCTCAGCGTTTACTACGCATATTGACAAATTCTGAATTTCCGGTTCAACTAATCATTTCCGGTAAAGCACATCCGGCCGATGAAGAAGGTCAGAGTCTGATTAAAGAATGGATTCAATTTATAAAGCAAAATAATTTTCAGCCCCGTGTTATTTTTCTGAGCGATTATGACATGCAAATTTCAGAAAATATGGTTCAGGGAGTTGATGTATGGATTAATACACCGCGCCGCCCCTGGGAAGCCAGTGGAACCAGTGGTATGAAAGTGCTTGTAAATGGAGGCATAAATCTGTCGGAACTGGATGGCTGGTGGGCTGAAGCTTATACACCCGAAATAGGCTGGGCAATGGGTGACGGTAACGAACATGTTGATACTACCATTTGGGACGAAAAAGAAGCTGAAGAACTTTATACTTTACTTGAACAAAAAGTAGTGCCCGAATATTATAACAGGAATGAAAAAGGTATTCCCACAGCCTGGATATCACGCATAAGGGAAAGTATGGCGCAACTGACACCCCGTTTTTCGGCTGACAGGTCAGTACGTGAATATACCGAACAGCATTATTTACCGGCTGCCAAAGCATACATGGAACGTTCTGCCAATAACGGAGAAAAAGGAAAGCAGATAATTGATACAATACGAACTCTTGAGCAAAAATGGGATTCCCTGCATTTTGGTGAAGTTAAAGTAGAAACTATTGAGAATCAGCACATGTTTGAAGTTCAGGTCTATTTCAATGAGATAGACCCGGATATAGTGCAAATTGAGTTGTTTTCAAATGGAATAAATGGTACAGCTCCGGTTATACAGATAATGAACCGGGGGAAAAAACTGGATAAACAATATAATGGTTATCAATATAATGTTTCCGTAGCCGCAACCCGTTCTGCATACGACTTTACTCCACGAGCAATTCCGGTTATTCCAATGGTTTCGGTACCACTAGAGATTTCCAGCATCTTGTGGCAACATTGATTTAAATATTAGTAGTTACAAGTTAATAGTTACGAGTTACAAGTCTGTTTATCTGAGTATTAATTACCAAAAACATATCTACAGATAATATTGATTCATAATTCACTAAACATACATTAAACTAAATAATATGGATTCATTAAAACCTAAAATTGCAATTGTTGGTGCCGGTAATGTAGGTAGCACCTTTGCGTTTTCGCTTATGATTAGTGGCTTAGCCCGCGAAATAGTATTGATTGATAAAAATGAATCGCTGGCTATTGGCGAATGTATGGACTTAAATCACGGGCTGAGCTTTGCCCATCCGACCAAGATTTATGCTGCCGGATTTGAAGGCTGCGCAGATGCCGACATTGTGGTAATTACAGCCGGTGCCAATCAAAAACCGAATGAAACAAGAACAGATTTAGTAAATAAAAATGTGGCGATATTCAAGGATATTGTCCCTGCCGTGGCAAAATATGCAAAGGATTCCATTCTGTTGGTAGTTACTAATCCGGTTGATATACTGACTTATGTGACCTTGAAATTATCCGGTTTCCCATCAAACAGAGTGATAGGTTCCGGAACAGTATTGGACACTGCCAGACTGAAATACATGATTAGCAATTATTCTAAAGTTGATCCCAACAATATTCATGCATATATCATAGGTGAACATGGCGATACAGAACTTCCGGTGTGGAGCAATGCAACCATTGGCGGTATGGACATACAAACATATTGCTCGGAATATGCCAAACAAGGTAATGCCAAGAAAGAGTTGAAAGAGATATTTCTGAAAGTAAAGAATTCGGCCTACGAGATTATCAAATTAAAAGGAGCTACAAACTATTCCATTGCACTATCGCTGGTAAAAATAACCCGGGCAATTCTGCGGGATGAAAATTCTATTTTACCTGTTTCAACCTTAGTGAGTGATTATTATGGTGTAAGCGATGTGTGTATAAGTATTCCATCCATTGTCAATATAAACGGTATAGAACAATATGTAAAAATTGATCTCTCGGATGAAGAACAGGAGTTGTTTAAGCATTCGGCAAATACATTGAAGACGTTTATAAAAGCGATTGAATTTGATTAAATGAATATGTAAAGGTTTATTTTGAATAAAGTGTGAATCATGTAATTCGTTTACAGAATTATGTAATAATGCTTGATTTGAACGGTATTACTTTTGTAAAAGTAATGTTTATATCCGAACTTAATCGGACGTTATTAGAAAAAAAACAATATGTATAAATTGAGGTTCAACTAAAAAAAAACAGAAAAAATGAAAACTATAAGAAATATGATATTGCCTTTAATGCTGATGTGCCTGATTACATCAGGTGCTACAACAAAAAAATTTCCTCCATCAGCAGTAGCTCCTGCAGCCGAAATTATAGCTAAAGTCAATGTGGATAAACAAAAAAACTTTGTTATAAAGATTACAGCAAGATATTTAGCAAGTGTCGAAAGACTTTCACCACCTAAAAAAACATATGTTGTATGGATTGTAACAAAAGAGAATGGTGTGAAGAATGTCGGATTACTGAATAGTAAAAATGCAAAGAAATTGACATTCGAAACGTTATCATCATTCGAGCCTTATGAAATTTTTATAACAGCTGAAGATGAGGGGACTATTTCAACACCTTCAGGTGTTGAAATCTCACGAGTTATTCTAAAAAACTTTTAGTGGAAGTATTGTAAGACCATGATTTCACTACATTGAAAACCTTGCCTTTCGGCGAGGTTTTCTTATACGATAATATATGCAACAAGTAGATTCTCAGACAAAAATAGTAGCCACTTTAGGCCCGGCTAGTTCAACAAAAGAAATTATTCATAAATTGGTGAATGAAGGTGTTGATGTATTCCGGTTGAATTTTTCGCATTCCACACAAGCAGAGCACTTAAGACTTATTCATATCATTCAGGATCTGAATCTGGAATTTGAAACCAATGTCTCCATTCTTGCCGATTTACAAGGTCCAAAACTTAGAATAGGAAGCATTGAAAATAACCTGCTCGTTCTGGAACAAGATGATATTGTGACTTTTGTTACTGAGAAATGCATGGGTACAAAAGAACATATCTACATGACTTATCAGAAATTTCCACAGGATGTCAACGTGGGTGAAGCAATTCTTATTGACGATGGAAAAATTAAACTGGAAGTAACGGAAACCAATCAAAAGAATATGGTTAAGGCTAAAGTGATTTATGGCGGACCGCTGTCGTCAAACAAAGGACTTAACCTTCCCGACACCCGTGTATCATTGCCATGCCTGAGCAAAGACGATATTTCCAATGCCATTTTTGCTATGGAGCATGATGTTGACTGGATTGGATTATCCTTTGTCAGAAAAGCTGCGGATGTATTGGAGCTGAAGGAACTTATTAAAAGTAAAAAGGGTCATGCCCGTGTAATTGCAAAGATAGAAAAGCCGGAAGCGTTGCAGGAAATAGATAAGATTATCGAATTTGCGGACGGAATTATGGTTGCCAGAGGCGATCTGGGTGTAGAAATTTCATTCGATCAGGTTCCGGTAATTCAAAAATCAATCGTGGAGAAATGTATCATGCAGTCAAAGCCGGTGATCATAGCCACACAGATGATGGAAAGCATGATTACCAACTTCAGACCAACGCGGGCTGAAGCCAACGATGTAGCTAATGCTGTGCTTGATGGAGCCGATGCATTGATGCTCAGTGGTGAAACTTCGGTAGGCAACTATCCGGCAGAAACTATCAACAGCATGCAGCGGATTATTAATTATACCGAAAAGCATACAAACCGGATAAATCCGGTTGAAAGACTACATATTCCGGTTGAAAGTTCACCAACATTTCTGGCCGACTCTATATGCTACAATGCATCAAAACTCGCAGAGCAAACAGGAGCGAAAGCTATCATTCTGTTTACACATTCGGGATATACAGCCATCAAAATGTCCAGTTACAGACCCCAAACCAATATCTACACTTTTACCAGCAATAAAAAATTATTACAACAATTATCATTGGTATGGGGTATAAAACCCTATCATCTAAACACCTATAACCAGCTAAATACAGCTGTCAGTAAATCTGTTGAGATGCTGAAAGCAAAAAAACTATTGGCAGATGGAGATTGCGTGGTTTTCGTGGGTAGCACACCACTCAGCGAACACGGCAGCACGAATATGCTGAAAGTAAGTTATATTTAGAGACCATTGTTTTGTTTATATGTTGTTTAATCTATTTTATGTTCTCTACTTGTCGAGTAGTTCTCTGCATATAAAGTTAGTTTTCCTACTTTTCGAGTAAGACTCTCATTTCTGTATGGTTCTCTCGCATTTCCGCATGCCTTCCTCTCATTTCTGCATGCCTTTCTCGCATTTCCGCATGCCTCTCTCGCATTTCCGCGTGCCCCTCTCGCATTTCTGTGTGCCTCTGTCGCATTTCTGCGTGCCTTTCTCTCATTTCTGCGTGCTTTCGTACCATTTCCGCATGTCCAACAATTGTTTCCACCTGTCGAGTAGTCATTCCTCCTTGTTGAGTTTCAGTTCTACTTCATTAAGTAGTCGTTCTTCTTTTCATTTTCTGGCCTGCCCCTAACAACCAAGGCTATGGGCATTGGCGGTACCGATGCTCGGCATGTTTCATTTGCGGGAGCATTCGCTGTCAACTGTCTGAACCACGATTATATCAGATAAAAGGATGAATCGGATTTAGGAGTATCAGGTTTTGTCTGATTCATCAGCTTAATCCCAGTTCAGACAATTACCAACTAAAGTGAATGCGGGAGTAAAACTGCCGGAATGCACAGCTTATCCCTACTTATCGGGATCAGCCAGCCGGTGCACATAGCATGTGTTAGGCACAGAACTTTAATAATGACCTCTAATCATTTCGTGGAATGTTTCAATGTTATCGCATTTGTCAAGTTCTTCAAACTCACTCACCGATAAAGGATTTAAGCCAAGTTCTAATGCAGTAGATGTCGCGCCTCCAATATAAACTGATTCGTAAATAGAATCTGGTGCCGATTGGTCTTGCGATGAATCACCAGATAAATGTATATACTTTAAATGTGGATAAAATGCTTTGGATAATTTAATTATTTTCTTCGAGAAATCTAAAGGTAATTCTGTTCCTAACCAAATAGTACTGTGTTCTTTAAAGCTGTTGTTTCTATTGAACAGGTTATAAACAGTAACATGTAGATTATTCTTGGCCATGTAATTTAAGAATTTTGAAACATTGTCAAAAGGTGTAACCTGTATTTCATAATCTTCTGAAATGATTTCTTCGACTTCTACTGCTTCTATTTTATCATTTTTGGACTTGTCTTCCAAGTTAGTGATTTTGTTAGTTAGTTTGCTAATTTGTAATTTGAGTTCTTCAATATAGTTTATGATTGAATCTTCTTTTGATACTTTAACCTCTACATTAGCTTGTTTCTGAATGTCATATTTAAACATTTTGACATAGTTGTCTTCATTTTTATAATCTGACGGCGCATATAGAGCTTTGTTATTAAAATTCAGAGTACTAAAGAAAAGCACAACCAATATAGATGGGAATAAAATTAAAAAATATATAAATAGAAACTGATTAGTAATATCGATAAACGGTAATACTACTGTTCCACTTACTTCTGCAATCCCTGCAAAAATAGCAATGATAGTTAACGGATTCTTAATTGTTCCAATTTTTTCAGTCATATATTTCATTTTTTATTTTGCCCCTAACATGTATAAATTTGCAATAGAATTACACATACTCTCCGAATTCAGCATAATATGTCTAATAAAGTAGTACCTATTTCTACTTTCTAAGCCCTTGATATCAAATTCTTAGTTTTTACAGTCCAAAAATACAAAACCTATTTAACGTCACCAACAAGATTTGTGTTTATTTTTTATTTGGGGTTAAGCATCTGGTGTTGTACTGTCTGAAATGTGTGAATCATATAACTATTGTCTAAAATTTTGTAACAGCACAGAGTCAAAAATTATTGAACTTTGTCATACTTGAAGAAGTAGATTCGTTGAGCATAATTCTCTCTATTTACTAATTACCTACTAATAACTATAAACTCGTAACTGAGTTCTGTTTACTTGTTTACTCGTCAACTCGTTTACTATTTTTCTCGTAACCACTCTTATGAACGACACAAAATTTAATATAGCCGTATTGATTGATGGCGACAATGCACAAGCAAAACTAATCAAAGAGCTGATTGAAGAAGTTTCCAAGTACGGAAAGGCAACTATCAGGCGGATTTATGGCGACTGGACAATACCTCAGATGAATAGTTGGAAAGAAATAATTAATCAATACTCCATAAATCCCATCCAAAAATTCTCTTATACAACGGGGAAAAACTCAACTGACAGTTCGCTGATTATCGATGCTATGGACATTTTACACGGTCAAACGGTTGATGGTTTTTGCATCGTTTCGAGCGATAGTGATTATACCGGACTTGCAAAGCGAATCAGAGAGGAAGGACTTTTTGTGATGGGTATTGGACGAAGAACAACCCCCATCGCCTTTGTGAATTCCTGCGAAATTTTCACTTTCAGCGAAAACTTATTACCGGAGATAGAACTGACACGGGAAAAGCCGGCGGAGAAAATAGAAATAAAAAAGCCTGAAATAGCTGACTCTAAACCGAAACGTGGAACTAAAAAGGGAATAGAAAAAGTAGTGGAAAAGATAGAAGTAAAGAAAGGATTTCCAAAACTCGACATCGGCATTCTTGATAAGGCCTTTGATATTTCAACGAATGAGGAAGAAGAAGCGTATATCGCCAAAGTGGGTTCTTCGCTTAGAAAGATTGACCCGAGCTTCGACTCCCGTACCTATGGATTTAAAACGCTGACTCACCTCTTTGAAAGTCTGGACAAGTACACAGTCGTAAAAAATGAAGTAAACGGGCTGAATCATCCGCTGGTGAAATTAGCTCATTATTAATAACTCTAACGACCCCTAATCCCCTGAAGGGAACTTTTGCTGCGTGAAAATGTTGATTGCTTTCTCATATATCGCACTTCAGTAGCCCCATTAAGGGGGTTGGGGGTTGTTTTCAAATAAATTTTCTATCCTATAAAATTTTTCAAACAATGGAATTTTACAAAGAAGATATTCAGACAATTGAAAAAGAACTGAATAGTAATATAAAAGATGGCCTTGATGAACGCAAGGTGAAACAAGCCCGGATAAAGTATGGTAGCAATGTGTTGAAAGCAACCAATACTATCAGCATTTTCAAAATTATTCTTCGTCAGTTCATCAGTCCGCTTGTTCTTATTCTGATTGTTGCAGCCGCTGTGTCGTATTATCTGGGGCAGTTTCGCGACGGTTCTATCCTACTGGTTATCGTTGTGCTGAATGCTGGCATTGGCTTCTACGAAGAGTGGAAATCGGAAAACATTCTGGCATCGCTCAAAAGTTTGGTTGTCGATAAATGCAATGTAATAAGGGATGGGAAAATTACGGAGATTCCGGTCGATGAGCTGGTACCGGGTGACATTGTAAAACTAACCGAGGGTGATGGTATTCCGGCTGACATTCGTCTGATTGATTCGAATGAATATTCGGCAAATGAATTTATACTCACAGGCGAATCACTACCAACCAATAAAGATGCTTCATTTACAACCGATAAAGCCCTGCCCATTAACGAAATGAAAAATTGTGTTTACATGGGAACAACTGTTGCCCGAGGCGATGCCACCGGAATTGTTTATGGCACCGGAATACAAACAGAGATTGGTAAAATCAGCACGAGTTCTCAAAAAATTAAACCCACTAATGCACCGGTGCAAATTGAAATTGCGGATGTAGCTAAAAAACTAACGTATATTACGTTGGTTATTGCTGCTGTTATTTTTGCTTCGCGGATGATTCTGCATGATTCGCTGGCGGTGGCACTTGTTTTCTCAGTAAGTGTTGCTGCAGCCATGGTGCCCGAAGGTTTACCTGCACAAATTTCCATGGCGCTGGCTTTGGCTGTAGGCCGATTGGCTAAACGAAAAGCCATCGTAAAGAATATCGCCTCTGCGCAAACATTGGGTTCGGCTACCGTCATTGCTTCTGATAAAACAGGTACTATCACTAAAAACGAGATGACTATTACCGGTTGCTATTTTGATGGGAAAACCTTTTCGGTTGCCGGACTGGGTTACGAACCTGTTGGCGAAATAAAAGACGAGCAGGCAAAAGTTTTGAAAAAAGACGCATTGGGTGATTTGAAGATATTCTTTCTCTCCGGCTTTCTTTCTTCCAAAGGCAAAGTCAGCCCTCCCGATAAAAATCATCCTTCGTGGTATTCCATTGGCGACCCCACCGAAACATCATTCTCTACCCTGACTATGAAAGCCGGATTTAAGTTGGAAGAAATTGAAAAAGAGTATCCGTTGGTAAAAGCATTTGCCTTCGATTCTTTCCGAAAGAGAGCAACCATCATCCGGCAACATAAGAAAAAAATCATTTCTTTTGTGAAGGGTTCGATAGAGTCGGTACTGGAAGTTTCAACAAAAACGATTATCGATGGAAAAGTAAGCAACCTGACAGATGCTGCGAAAAAGGAACTTTTGGCAAAAGCAGCAACGTTTTCGGAACAAGCACTGCGCGTTATTGCTATTGCTTACAAAGACCTTGAAACGAAGAAGGACTATTCGGTGGATGATGCCGAAAAGGATTTGGTTTTTGCCGGATTCGTCACCATGCTCGACCCACCTCACAAGGAAGTGAAAGCTGCCATTGAATCGGTGTTCAAAGCTCACATGAAAGTGTTTATTATAACAGGCGACAATGAAGTAACGGCGAAAGCAATTTCGAAGAACATCGGATTGATGAATGAGGGAGATGAATATCCGGTAGTGATCAAAGGTGCCGATTTACCCAAGCTCACCGACAAAGCACTGAAAGATGTTTTTCAGAACAGAGCGCTGATATTTTCGAGAGTAACGCCCGATGATAAATTCCGCATCGTGGATTTACTGATGAAACAGGGTGAAGTGGTGGCGGTAACCGGCGATGGTGTAAACGATACATTGAGTTTAAAGCGGGCCGACATTGGAATTGCCATGGGAAAAAATGGTTCTAAAGTGGCACAGGAAGCTGCCAGTATGATTTTGTTGGATGATAATTTTTCAACCATTGTTGTAGCCATAAAAGAAGGAAGAACTATATTCCGAAATCT
>Ga0302292_1001474_pt1 | contig 15071 bp, 28 predicted proteins | sample III_Fen_N2_1_FD_194553 | JGI IMG/M metagenome (GOLD analysis project Ga0302292, IMG submission 194553) | Peat permafrost microbial communities from Stordalen Mire near Abisko, Sweden - III_Fen_N2_1 | ecosystem: Environmental > Terrestrial > Soil > Wetlands > Permafrost | place: Sweden: Abisko...
TTTAATAATGACCAATCTATAGCAGCAAATAGTATTTTATCTAAAGATTTATATCTTAAGGAATTTGTTGAAAAATTTGTTCTAAATGGAACAACTACGTTGTTTGAATATGTTTCACCTTCAAACCGGGTTGTGCTTGAGTATAAAGATACAAGTTTGAGATTTATTGGTTGGAGAGATAATGAAAGAAATCTTGAATACATTTCCGCCTCAGAGATGAAAGGTTTTGATGAAAAGATAAAATGTGTAAATACATTGGATAATTCATCACTTGAGGATTATATGCGCCTTGCAAAGATTGAAGAAAACATAGAAGGTTGGGTGATAGTATTTGAAGATGGACAGATGATAAAGATAAAGACCCAATGGTATTATGATCGTCATGGTTTATGTACAGAAAATATATATAGACAGGATTTTTTGATTGAAAAATATTTGCATGAACAACTCGATGATATCGTATCTATGTTTAATAGAACTGATAATAAGGAGATTTTTAGTGTAATTGATGATGTTAAATCTGCAGTTGATAATTATCTGGTCTATATAGATACCGCTGTAAAGGAATTGATCGTGTCACTGTCTGGTGAATATGATGGTAATTGGAAAAGGTTTGCAATTGAACAGAACAGAAATCCTGGGTTCAATTATCTTAAATATCATAAAATATCCGGAGATCTATATGAATATAAGGACGGTGTAGAATATGAAAACGAAAAGATGAAACAGTTGTTGAAAAAAACATATATGCTTTTTAACGCAAGAAAATTTATAGAAAGATGGAAGATAAAGTAAAAAATAAGTTTGCAGTTTTATGTAGATATGGATCTGGCCATTATTTCTATTGTGGTGAAGTTGAGGAAGTTTCAGCAAAGAATGCATTTTCTCTCGCTGTAAATGAATTTTTCGAATTTGACAAATATGAAATGTGTACAGGATTTTATGTACAATCTTATGATGAAAAATTAGAAGAATATGAGAAAGGATACGGATATGATATATTCGGACAACGTGATTTTCAATCATTCAGAACAAGTGCAAAATGGATAATTATTAATTTATTAAAATAAAGATGGAAAATACAAAATTTAAAGTTGGTGATGAATGTTACTATGGATTTAGACTAACGAAGGTTGCAGAAATGAGTGGTTCTAACGTGTCATGTGTTTCAGATGGAGTGATAAATTCATACGGAAGAAATCTTGATTGCTTTCCTAAAACAAAAATAATTAAAGATTTAAGTGATTTAGTTAAAGAAAAATATGACATACTTCATGCGAATAAATTTAATTCTTTGAATTGGCCAGATCTTTATAGGATGCTTGAAGAAAAGTGGATAGATTTATGTACTTGTGAAAATGATTCAGTACTAAAAATAAAAATAGATAATCTACACGAATTCGTAGAAAAAATCGAGAAAAAAATAGAATTCATACAATCTATAAAGGTTGAAGATCTTTACTTAATACGAAGATGATATGAAAAAAATATATAATACAGCTAAAACAATTCTATTAAATTCTACATATGGCAATGGAGTATCAAATCTTGATAAACTTAATACTGCATTGTTTCGGACAAAGTATAAATTAAACCAATATTCACCAACTGAAGTGGCCAATTTAGAATCAGTAATTGGACAAATAAAGGTAGCTAAGGAATATATTGCATTGATTGCTGAAAAAAATCTATTAATTGATGATATCAAATCATGTAAATCAAAAAATCCAGATAATAAGTGTAGAAATTGTAATTGTTGGAAACACACACGAGATATTTGTTCATAAAATTAATTTTTAAAAATGATAGAAATACAAAATAGGAAGGAATTTGATGTTGAAGTTGTAAATGAAAAAATATTCTTATACACATCAACGATAGATGCAGAAAAAAATATAGTGTGGCACGCAAATGAAATATCCATAGAAGGTGCAAAACAACTTCTAAATATGTTATCTGATGTTGTCAACAATAAGAAAAAAACGATACAAGTTTCAGATATTGTACTTCCCACAACAAACATGAAGGTTGTTTTATCTCTTAAGATGCTTGGTGATAAATTTATGCAAATTGCTACAATAAAAGCGAATGAAATCATATCTGCTGATAATATGGACGGAATGAAAATAATGATAGCTTTACAGGAAAGTAAGGATTTTGAAAGTTGGTGTATAAAATATAACGAATATTTTGGTGAATATGTAAAGGTTGTATCATAAACATAACAATATATTGGGTTGGACAAAAGGTTGGACATACTGTCCAACCTTTTGTCCAACCTTTTGTCGTTATGAATAAAATTTAAGGATAAATAGAAAAAAACATCTATGCATTTTTCAAATTTTAACAAAATTGAATCTACCACCTTAACTATATTGAAAAATTCTCAGCCTTTACAAAACGTAAAGGATCTGAAATTTTATAAGGAAAATGTATCTGGAGTTTTTAAAAGTAAAAATTTTAGATGGTCATTCAACGGTGTATATTGGTCATCTTGGAATGTATTAACACAGACAAATTTTTCAAAAATAAAGATAAATTCAACAGATATATTTTTTGAATTTAAGTATGAGTTGAACGATAAAAATAGTAGGGTTTTTGGAATCGATATAAATTATGATGAGATAACATCAAGTGTAATTGTTCCACAAAACAATCAACCAATTTTAACTAATGATGTACAACATCCAGTAAACATTGATGTTATAACAAAATATGAAATAAAGGAAGTTACCAACGCTGAATTATTTGATGGAAAACCGCCTACATTCTATTTAGATAGAAATAATTATTCTGGCACATTTAAAATAGCAAACGTTGAAAATCTTCAATTTTTATTAGATGGATTAAATGATAATGATGATTTTATATATTCTAATATAAATGACATTCGTTCCAAAATTTTAATCACAGATAATAATTTAAATTCCTTATATCTTAACCAACTAAGTCAAGATGTCAGCATATTAATACTTAGAAATAAAGATTTAGAAATAGATTCGAGTATAAATTACATTTTTTCAAATTTTTCAAAGGATGTAAGTACAAATGAATTATCTATATTAACATCAATACATGATTCGAGCATTGGTTCATTGATAGCTAAAGATATAAACATCGATTCTAGTCTAAATGATCTTTATACGAAATTTCACGATCCTATAATCATTGATGTATCAAATGGATTAAGTCTGATATTACAAACTCTTAGTTTGGATTTAGCTTCTGTATCCCAGACAGGTGCGTTATCATCATCTGATTGGAATACATTCAATAATAAACAAGATGCTCTTAATGGTGTAATAGATAGTCACTCTCATACATATCTTTCACAACCAAATGGTCTTAATAATTTTGTATACACTGATAATCAAGGTACGTTACATATTGATGGAAGTATATCTCAGAATGGTAATGCCTATGAAACACATCTCGAACAGGTATACACAAAAAATGATTATATAATTTTACGTGACGGGGCAATCTTAGGTTTAAGCAATGGATCGTATGCTGGATTTCTTGCAAAAAAGTATGACGGTTTAAATGATGGTCATCTAGTATTTGACAATACAGGAACCGCGAGAATAGGTGATGTTGGGTTTGAACAACCCCTGGCGACAAGAGTGGAAAATCCAACAGATAAAAACATTGCTTTTTGGGATTCTTTAAACAATAGGTTGGATTTTAAAATATTGAAAAGTATAGACATATTAGGATTAGATTCTAGTTTAAACGTAATATGGTCTAATCAAATAAGCCAAGATGTAAGCATTATTGATCTAAGAAATAAAGATTTAAACATTGATTCAAGTTTGAATTCATTATGGACCGGTCAAATTAGTCAGGATACAAGTATTTCATCATTAAGAACAAAGGATTTAAATATCGATTCCAGTTTAAATTCTTTATGGTCTAATCAAATAAGTCAAGACGCAAGTATTATTGGTTTGAAAAATAAAGATTTGAATATTGACTCAAGTTTAAATTCTTTATGGCTACAAATAGGACAAGGTACAAATGTAGATGCAAGTTTAAACTCAATTATATTGGGACAGATATCACAAGACGCCAGCATTTCATTATTAAAGGTCAAAGATTTGAATATTGATTCTAGTTTAAATCTATTGTGGTCACAAATGGGTCAAGGTACAAATGTAGATGCAAGTTTAAATTCACTTATAAATGGTCAGGTTTCACAAGATGCTAGTATTTCACTTTTAAAGACAAAGGATTTAAATATCGATTCCAGTTTGAATTCTTTATGGTCTAATCAAATTACCCAAGATGCGAGTATATCATTATTAAAAACTAAGGATCTAAATATAGATTCAAGCTTAAACACAATTTGGATAAATCTAAATAATAAAGATGTAAGTTTAAATTCTTTATGGTCTTATGAATATATTCAAGATACAAGTATATCATTATTAAAAACTAAAGATCTAAATATAGATGTAAGCTTAAATTCTTTATGGTCTTATGAATATATTCAAGATACAAGTATATCATTATTAAAAACTAAGGATTTAAATATAGATTCAAGCTTAAATTCTTTATGGGTAAATCTAAATAATAAAGATGTAAGTTTGAATTCTTTATGGTCTAATCAAATTATCCAAGATGCGAGTATAATACTACTAAAGTCTAAAGATCTAAATATAGATGTAAGCTTAAATTCTTTATGGATAAATCTAAATAATAAAGATGTAAGTTTGAATTCATTGTGGTCATACGAATATATTCAAGATACAAGTATATCATTATTAAAAACTAAGGATCTAAATATAGATTCAAGCTTAAACACAATTTGGGTAAATCTAAATAATAAAGATGTAAGTTTGAATTCTTTATGGTCTAATCAAATTACACAAGATGCGAGTATTGTTGGTCTAAGAAATAAAGACCTAAACATTGATTCTAGTTTAAACTCTATATGGAGTTATGAAACAACTCAGGATACAAGTATTGTTGGATTGAGAACTAAAACCCTAAATATAGATAGTAGTTTAAATTCTCTGTATTCCGAAAAGATGAATGTAAGCGATATGCCAACTAGAACATCATATTCATTCATATCAAATGAAGGGCAAACAATTTATAATGCTGTTTATAATCCTGGTAATATAGATGTGTTTTTTAATGGGGTTCGTCTTGATGGTGTAGAATATGTTGCAACAAACGGTACAACTATAACTTTGGTAATTCCAGCTATTGCGGATGATTTGGTGGATATTATATCATATTCGTCCGGTTTTAATTCTAAAAATTGGCCTTCTTCTGGGATTGTTGGTTCGCCTAATACAGTTGCTGGTTTTAATTATGCCGGAAGCCCAATCGGTATACCGTTTAGTTTTTTTGGTATTGATCCTTCACAAGCATTTATTGGATAATCAAATTAATAAAAATCAAAAAGGAACTTTTAAAGTTCCTTTTTGATTAATCTAAATCTGCGACATCTTCATCTGAAATTTCTTCCTTATCAATGAAATATTTTTTATAAGCATTTAAAGCAAGCGGTTCGTCTACCAGACCGTCTTCACACATTTCACTGTAATATTTCGGATTTTCTGCAAGATGGTCCAAAGCTATCTCCTGTGCATATGGTTTTTCTGTGGTATGTTCCATCTCTACTGCAGTTCCTAATAAAAATTCTTTAGGATCAACATCCGAAACATCTAATCCTTCACCAGCACCGCCAGGGATAAGATCTTCTCTTTCATTTAACACATTGTGTTTAAAGTCTCTTAGACTTTCACACACTAATTCTCTTTTCATCATATTTTAATAAGAGCCTGAAGAATATGTTCTTTCGGCAGCTTCCCATTTATCTAATCTTGCCTTAAATTGTGGATATTTCTTTGCGATACGTTTCAACATACCTTTGTCACCTGCTTTTTTTGCAGCTTTGATAACTTTAGATACATTTGCATCAGCATATTGTGCATCTGGATCTTCGTCTTTATCTTCTTTCTTATCTTCTTTCTTTTTACTGAACCAACTTTCCTTCAAATCTCCAAAGTTTTCTTCATCATAATCTCCACTTATTTCGTTTGTGTCAATAGTTCCTGTTTCTCCTAAACTTGTTTTAACTGTTGCTTCAGTACCGTTAACACTTAAAACTATCAAAGGATCTTTTAGAGAAGGACGTTTCATCACATCAATGTTGGATAACATAAATTCTTTAATTGAACTTTCAGATTTGAAAAATGCATCACTGCTTTCATTAATTTTCTTTACTATGGGTTTTGTTGGACGTTGAATAGATTCATTCAAACTTTCTGCCACTGTTTTTGCTCTCATATTATGGTTTTATTCTATATATCTAGGCTTTAAATTGTCAAAATAAAATATAATGGGAAAAAAGTATAATTATAGTATTTTATTCATAGGAAATTATTATATTTGCCTTATGAAATATTCATCACAAAAATCTAGAAATTTACCGGTTATACCCACTGATAAGTATAGCAATTATGACTATGTCTATGTAAAAAATAATGGGTACTGTAAAATAATCAAAATATGCGAAACTTACACAGGGTATGACGTTAAAGATTCATCTTTACGGATTATTCATATAGAAGAAGATGATATTTTACGTACATTATCTAAATCTGAAATTAAAACATATAACAAAAATATTGATTTTGAAATAGAAATGAGTTATTTAAGAAATAGTATGTAATCTAAAAAATATGGCAAAAACATTTTATACAGAAAAGTGCGGAATAGAATTTTTTCAAACATCAGATATATCATATGATGGTTGTGATTCAGCGGGAAATGTTGTGTATACTCTTACGCGTGACAATATAGGTAAGTGGTGTCTTTCTGGAGAAGGAATTGAAGAATTTTCTAATTATAGAAATGATTTAATAGATGGTCTTAAGAATTTTATCGATAATGTCAAATCTAAAATTAAGAAAGAGTTCATACTGTGCTCCGCTGTTCACTTCAAGAATGGTGCAAATACAGAAGTAACAAACATCGATTCCGGTGTTATTATTTGTGGTAGACGACACCGTGATTGCTATGTTATATTGCAGGGACTTACTGGTCATTATGGTAATGATTTAGATTCAGACCGTGAAAATCAGGGATTTTTGACATCATTTAATAGATTTGTTGATAGAAAGGAAGCATTTAAAATAGCCAAAACTAATCAACAAATCATACATAAAATGTTTGATAATGATGAAGAAGGTGAACTTACTTCAGAAGATTTATTTTAAATGAAGGAAGAAATACGTAAAATATTACAGGATAAAGCCAATTATTACTATACAACCAAAGGAGTTAGGGTTATGTATGAGGAATTGGTCATTGAAAAATTATATGAATTATTAAATGAAAAACAACCATATAAAAATTTAAAAAAATAATGGAAATATTTATCACAATCATTGTGTCTATTGCAGTTTTGCTAACGATGATTTTTGCATGGCAACGTAAAAAATATACATGGGTAATCCCAATGGTAGTATCGGTTATATTTATGGGTGTTATTCCTGTTAAAACCCCAATAGATGTTTTTACCCCTATCTTTCTGTTATTTATGACTTTGATATTTGCGTTTGCCCATGTGGAATGGAATAGTAAATTAGATGAGATTTCACATAAGATACATATTAGATATTTAAATAATAGATATTTAGGATTGATTTTAGGATTTATTGCCTTGACTTTTATTTTAATACCTGATTTTTATTACATATCCTTTGTGATGGCTTCTGTAGGTTTGATACTGCTAATGTGCAGGTTCATAGAATCCTGGGTATTGATATTATTTAGCTTGTCAATATTCTTGAATCGCGATATTGCTGAGATAAACTACGTTCAGATACAGTATGTGTTTATGATGTGTTGTGCATTCGATGCGTTTCTTTCGTGGAAAAAGGCGATCCAAAATGAAAAAACAGAATTATGAAATATAGATTTCACAAGAGAATAAAATTAGATGTTGTTGATATACAAACAGCGAAGAGTCTTTATGAGGCTGGTTTTAAATTTGATACAAATTATTGGTATAATTTAAAGCAGGATACGACTGGATATCATCTTTATTTTAGAGCAAATAATAAATGGTCTACATATCCATGTATCATCCCAGCGCCAGAGTTAGAACTATTATCTAAATGGTTGATGGATGAATATAACGTGAATATAACCATATGTCTTCTTAAAAAGGAAGTTACACATTCGTGGTATTATAATATTGACTACATAAATGAAGATAAGATCATACATCATTGGAATCCAAAACTTCCTTCATTTGACACATATGAGAAAGCATTAGATACTGCAGTAAAGTCAACTTTAAAATTTTTGAAAATAATTCAGTAAATATTTTTTACTTACAAAAATTGTGTTTATATTTACCTTATATAAAAATTATACGTTATGAAAAAGACTCGTTTTATTTTATTATTTATTTTTTCAATGTTGTTATTTGTTTCATGTGCAACTGTGAAGTATTCGCCGACAAAACGACATACTCATGCAAGATATCAATTAGGTACAGTTTGGCATGATGGATGTGTCAATACATATCAAAAAAATCACACTTACAAAGTTACTCGTAAAAAATCACACCATGTCAGAAGGAACTTTTAGTGCCGGTAATAATTTCAGGACAAACCCTTTATCATTAGTTAAAGGAGGAAAAACCGTTACGATTACATATAAAAACGGTACAACCACATCTTATGCTAACATCAAAAATCCAACGGCTTATATTGCTAAGATCGATACAGGTGCCGTCGCTATCATCAAAATCAGATAGATAGAAAAAAGAAAAGATGAAATTAATAAGAACCGCTCTAAATGAGGAATTAAGTGAATCAAGAATTAATGTTGCTAATAAATACATTACTCCTGAATTGAGGAAAGATCTATCTTCAGACATAAAGTTAGTAAGAAACCTTCTTTTTACAAATGGGTTCACAGATGCAGAGATCTTAGAATATATGCAAAGAGAATTTTTAAAAGTTTTTAAAACAGCATAATATGGGGAAGTTTAAGGAAGATGATACAAAGGAATTAGATAATATCCAATCATTATTAAGATTGGCTAGTGAGTATAATTTAGAATGTGAAGTTATCTATTATGCTTTAAGATCAATGAAGGAAAATCCAACGTTAACACCTACAGAGGCGTTTAATAACGGCATGGAAGAATGGAAAATTTAAAATAAAATTATAAAATGAAAACAGTAAGCATACAGATTGAAAAAAACTTAGGTGACATGGTAGGAAAATCAGTTACCTATGGCATTGAAGCTGCAAAGATAGTTGGTATTGTTGAAAGCTACGACCCGACGTCCGGTGTTGCAAAAGTTACAATTGATGAAGGTTTTGGTACCAAACTCGATAACATGTTATATTCGTAGTTGTGAAAAAGAATAAGACGTTAGATTACATCAAAGCAAACAGAAAAGGTTCAAGGGAGGCCGAATTTGAACATACAAACGGTGCCTTTCAATCTGTGACAAAAGCACATAAATCTCTGAAACCATATTCAAGAAAAGCTAAAGATAGTTGGAAACAAGAATTTTAAAATAATATTGATGAAAGCTCCAGGTATTTTAAAATCTTTGGACGAAGCCGAAGATTATTATAAGGATAAAGTTAGGTTATTGGCAAAGCTCATTGATTACCCACGTGGTGGTTATATCATCAAACAGGAAATATCACAATGGGCGATTGCCAATGGGTTAGATGCAACATGTAGTTGTGAGGATAGAACTTCTTGGTGGACATGTTCAGAATTTTTTATTAAAACAAAATAATTATGAATCCGTTTAGCCCCACGCATTTTTTATGGTGTATTTGTTGTAAATCAGTAAAGACTGATAGAAAAGATTTTGATGATGAACTTTCTTGGAAGGAATTTCATATATCGGGTTTGTGTATGAAATGTCAGAATGAAGTATTTAAGAATCCTGAAGAGTCAGTAAATGAAAATGTCGATCATATATAAACACATCGAATATGAATTTGTTTAAATTATTTAAAGATGTCATATATCCAAATGAAAAAATATGGCCTTGTGGTTATAGTATAAATCAAGTTAAGGAAATATTACAAACCCAAACACATTGTGGCATATATTGGCATATTAAGGCAAAATACAAAAACAATATTGTGTCTATAATTATGATTGGCAATGAATGTCTTTTTTATAATCTTATTAGCGGGTTAGGATATAGAACTGATGAAGATTCATGCGGATGTGGGGATTCTAATGATTTTGATTTTAGAATAGGATTATCAAAAAATAAAGGAAAATTAGTGATATTAAAAAGAAAATAAATTAATTTTTATTTTCAAGGTTCAGTTATTTTAGTTATATTTGCCTTATAAAATTATAACGGATATGAAAAACGGAAATGGAACCTGCACAATATCATCTAACTCTGGTAGTATCAGAAAAATTAAATACAGAAAAGAAGCAGATGCTTTAGAGAATTTAGAAAAATATCAAAGTGATTTTTATAAAAGTTTAGGTTATAATTACGTTCTTTATACATGTGTTGCATGTAAAACATTTCATCTTGGAACCGCTGATCACAAAGAACAATTTGGTATCTGATAAATAGAATTTAAAATAAATTAAAAGTTATGCAAGATTTTTATTTATGGGGAATAATATTGGTAATTGGGTTGTTTGCATACGTTTTTGTTAGAACATCATTATCATATGACAAAACAGCAAAATATGAAGATTCCGATAAAGAATTTAAAAAAACTATCTATTATAAAAACTCACTCAAAAACTCAAAAAATGAAAGCGAAACTTCTGAAACAGATAAGGACAAACTTTAACATCTATTCAAAGGAAACTCTCAATCTTAACAATTCTATCTTTTACCTTGTTAATAAAAAAACATCAGAGACGAATAAATTCTCTAATTTAGGAAATGTTATTAACACCATTGCTTCAAAAAATGCGTCATACTTATTGTTTGCATCCAAAGATAGAGAAATTAAGGTTAATTATCGCAAACATAAAGTGTTAGAACCTTCCTTATCTAAAATTTTATAAACGTTAAATATTTTAAATCAACAATAATGGAAACAAAGATTATCACTTACAAATTTAAGAATGGTGTAGAAATAAAGGGAACATTTGATAAGCTTCTTTTAACCGCCGAACTTTTTAAGGAAACATTGGATTTTTCGAAGACAGGCCTTGATTTTATTCCACAAGGATACTATCCTTCTGAAACAAAGGGTGTTATTCCAATTGCAGATATGGGAGAATACCATTTACGCAGAGCACTGATTAAACGTTCAAAGGATTATCTTCTTTCAATCTTTGATTCAGCGGATAGTAATAAAGTATTTCTTAGGAAATATTTAAACATGGCAAATGATAGAATTGTAACTGATTTATATACTGAACTTCAAAAAAGAGGATAATGGAAGCACTTGATCTTTTAATTAGTTTTGATGATACAGGTTCGATGTCATCTGTTCGTAAACAAGTAAGAACAAACGTAAATTCGCTGGTGGGCCAATTATATGAAAGTATTCCTGGACTTCGTGTTGGTGTAATTGTGCATAATGATTATTGTGATGCCCCTCGACATATGTTTGTGATGGATTTTACCACTTCTCTTTCAGAAGTTACAAAATTTGTCAACCAGAATTCTCCATGTGGAGGAGGTGATGCTCCAGAATGTTATGAATTGGCTCTTCATGAGGCATCAAAACTTAATTGGACATCTGATAAACGTGCGTTTATTCTTATTGGAGATGAGGTTCCTCACGCTGTTGGGTATCGTTATGGAAATTTTGTCAATAATCTCGATTGGAAGATTGAGACCCAGAAATTAACCGAAATAGGTGTTAACATCTATGCTGTTCAAGCTCTTGGTCGCAAACAATCAAATTTCTTTTATGATGGACTTGCTAGAATGACAGGCGGAACAAAACTCGACCTTTCTCAGTTTCAACATATCAATCAATACATTAATGCTATTGCATATCAACAGAATGGAACACTTGATGAATACCAGGCATCTGACACAATGTTCAGCACTAATTATGCCTTGAAAAATATGTTCAATAAACTTCGTGGAAAGGCAGATGAGGCAACGTTCTCAGGAAAGGCAGAATTATTGTCACGTTTTCAGGTGATGGATGTTGATTCTGAAGGAGAAACAATCCAAAACTTTGTTAATTCAAGAGGTTGTACATTTAGACGTGGCAAAGGATACTACCAATTGATAGGTAGAACAGCCGATGGTAAAGCAAACTTTGAAGAATTACAGGCAAATAAGGAGGTTATTTTCATCGATAAACTCACTGGAGAGGCTAATGCCGACACAAATTGGTGTCGTGAACAACTAGGTGTACCTTTCGGAACAAAGGGAAAATTACGACCATTGAGTATGCCAATCATGGATAAGTATGATATTTTCATTCAGTCAAACTCATACACCAGAAAATTAGATTCAGGAACCCGCTTTTTATATGAATTAGAACACATTTAAATAAAAAACCAAGTTATGTCAGTTAAAGAAAAATTGATAAAATTTTTTTACCTAAAAAAGAATAGAGCTATATTTGTTTTCCCACCTTTAGGATTACTTGTCATAACTTGGTTTCTTTTCGTCTTTGAATATCTTTTTAATTTCGGTATTGATCAAAGGTTTTTTCTTATTTTGTTACTAGTAGGAGCTCTAACTGAAGTATTTGTATGTTTGCTTATATTTTATACAGATATTTTAAGGATTTCAGAAATAATGAAAAATAATCATCAAATATTTTTTTAGTTCGGGAAAAAGTGTTATATTTGTACTATAATTAAAAACAAACATTATGACATCTGAAAACATTCTATCAAGCGGAGAAAGAGCAGCAATCACCAGAGGTGACGAACTTATCACAAATGAACAAGCTGCAGTATGTTATTTGCAAGCAAAAGATTTAACACACAAGATTTTTGGAAGTCGTAATGGTTCGGTAAAATCCGACAAAGCTTCAACCCAAAAAAGTTATGAAATTTCAGATATGATGGGTTTGAATAATGTAACCTTTCTGAGAACGGTTAAAAAATTCAAGATCATCCTTGGTGAAGAGGAACAGAATGGTGAAGCAATGTGCCCGAAGTATGATGAATTGGTAAGAAGTTTCGAAGATTCTAAAGTTGATGATGTTATCACCCTTGCAAAGACAGCTTTCACAGATGAAGCAAAGATCAAAGGACAGGAATTCAAAGACCAAAGAGCTGAAAAAGTAGTAAAAACAAAGAAAAAAGGTACATTTACATCACAACAGGCTACCGATTATTACAAAGGATGGTATGCTCACTATGTTGCCGGAAATAGAATAACAATGGAGGAAGCAAAGAAAAAAGCTGTCAAACAAACTTCAGTTCAGATGAATATGCCGGTTGCTACAATTGAAAAAATGGTTTCCTTATAAAATATAAATATGAAATTTGGAGATCATCACTTATCGGAAGATAGAATCATAAAAAGGTTTGCATTTTTACCCATACATGTTGATATTGATAGCATATATTATTGGTGGGAAACTGTTTATATTTATCAGATTTGGACAAAGAATTTTGAAAATAAATGGTATTGGAGAAATTTTTCTTGGAGTTCAAAAGAAGATTATGAATCCTTTAAAATTAAAAAAATTCAACAGGAATTAGATTATAAATACGGTGTATCAGAATAATGTTTTTAAAAATATCAAAATGGAACTTCAATACGGTAAATCTTCTACATATACCCATCCTTTGCTTGATAATGAAAGACTTAATGAGTTAACGAAAAAAACAAAAAGATCCAATCTTCAAACACAGTGGCTTTTTCAACTTGTTGATGGAGATTTTGAAAAATTACAAGATCTTGAAAATAAATTGGAAGATGGCATGTATTTTTATTGTCCAGGAGATAAAGAAGTTGTTGAAAAAGTATTGAGAGGTGATAAGTAGTCTGAAAAAATAAATTTGCGAAGTGTAGGTTGTGAATGTTTGAAAAGACGTGAATTCTAAGAAAGCAAAGCTACATTTAAAGTTTGATGTAGATAAGAATCCTCTCAAAATCGGGCCCTTAACTCAGGTGGTTAGAGTGCAACACTCATAATGTTGAGGTCGCAGGTTCAAATCCTGCAGGGCCCACCAAAAACGTTCTTTTAAAATATTGTGGATATACCTTAGGTAACGAAGGCAGCGAAAGGTGGATTAAGTTCTGTAATATCGATGGTCTACACGGTTTATGAAAATAAATACGCATTCACAGGTCTCCGATGGAAGATGTCAGATGGAGGTAATATCAAATCGTTCAAAATCCACAATTATAAACTTTTAGCTCAGAATCTGGTAGAGCACATGCCGGAAATGAAAGTTACGAAACGAAATGATTGTGTCATGCATACTGTTAGCCAAATAGAGAGCGACTGCATATTTTCTACAAGCGTAATTTCAAAGTACTTCATGGGGTCATTGGTTCGAATCCAATAAGGTTTACAAATTAAGACACTTAGCTCAGGGTGATTAGAGCGCCTATCTTAGGGTATAGGAGGTCATTGGACTATCTTCCAATAGTGTCTTTTTAAGTTATTTGAAATATTGAAATTGAAACTTCTCCACTTGAAGCATTTATACGGCGTTCCGGCGCATTAACGCCCCTGACATTAAAGTGTCAATTAGCATGCATTGCACATGCAACCGTAAGATCATACAGAGATCGTTTTTTGTAAGAGGTAAGATATTTAACATACTAGTAGCGAATTAGCAATTGTACAAGATGATGATGAGGCATCTGATATTTTATATTGACATCTGTAAGTCAGTTAGAGGAGATTTCACCTTATAAACATAGTCTAAGCTATAACACTAATGTTCAACGGAGGATGGGTCGGTGGTAGGCCGGCTGTAGGCCATTTAGTTACAACTAATGGGTGAGCTTGCGCATTTCTCGCTATGTTTTTTTTTACAATCATTCACTTGAAGTAGCAATGCAAAGATGATGAGAGTCATGGAAAGGATGGACTCCTCTTTGAGATCTTCGTAGAGATCCTTTTGTCTATGTAAAGAATATGTTTTGTGGTAT
>Ga0302292_1001476_pt1 | contig 15060 bp, 12 predicted proteins | sample III_Fen_N2_1_FD_194553 | JGI IMG/M metagenome (GOLD analysis project Ga0302292, IMG submission 194553) | Peat permafrost microbial communities from Stordalen Mire near Abisko, Sweden - III_Fen_N2_1 | ecosystem: Environmental > Terrestrial > Soil > Wetlands > Permafrost | place: Sweden: Abisko...
GAAATGGGGTTGTAAAAATATTTTCATTCATTATCAATGATTTACAATTATTAGATTGACGGCTATGCCTGGCAGGGGTTGACTTGTCCCAAGTTGACGGGATAAGTGAGACTTCCTTTCTGGAGATCATCTCAGAAATAGGAACAGATATGGGAAAATGGAAAAACGACAAACATTTTGCAGCCTGGCTCAATGTGGCTCCAAACACAAAGATTACGGGAGGCAAAATAATCAGCAGCAAGATGCAAAAAAAGAAGAACCATGCAGGTCAAACCTTTCGGATGGCCGCAAACAACTTAAAAAATTGTAAATCTCCGCTGGGTGACTATGCCCTGAAAATGAGGTCAAGGCTGGGGAAAAGGGCTAGCAATGTAGCATCGGGGCACAAGTTGTCCAAGATAGTTTTTGTCATGCTAAAGAATAAAGCTCCATATAATCCCGACACGCTAAGGTTATCACAAAAAAAATAGAAAGAGGATCGGATTGCCTATTTGGAAAAGCAGATCACACAACTTAAAAATGCATGTTAAAAATGGCTGAAATACCAGATATTGGGTTTTGTTATATAATAGTAGTGTGTAAGTATTCTTTTCATAATCGATCTGCTTTTTTCTTATATTTAATTAACGTTAAACGTTCTGAATGCTTATCTTCTCCAAATTTTGTATAACCTAATTTTTCATAGAAGTGCCTATTTCGATAGTTTTGTTCAGGAGTTATCAAAGACCAGTCTGTAACCTGCTTATTATCATTTTCGATAAATTTTATAGCCTTTGTACCTATTCCAAGATTTTGATATGAGGGGATTACAGCGATTATTTTTAAATAATACTCTCCATTACCTCTATTTCGCAATATAACATTTCCAATTATTTCTTCATTTCCAATTATTTTATAAACAATTACGTTACGTATCATATCAAGCATATTTTCTTCAGTCTCATTATAAGCCGGACATTCTCCATATTTTTCAAAGTCATCAGCGAAACTCATATTTTGAACTTCTATCAATTTTGAAGCATCAACTATTTCTGCCCTCATAAATATAATTTCCATATTCTATGTATCCAATTCTGAAACTTGTTGTTTTTTTGTGAAATTGATCTTTTGTTAGATTCTATTTAATTTTCAAGCCAATGTTGGTGATATAACATCGGAACTGATTTTGGAGCAGTATCGTATTAGCCCATACCGACTTTGCTTTGTGCAAGGCGTTTATACTATTAATACAACTTGGAAATCCTGAATAAGCAAACATCTGAAATATGACTTCTTTTAGTTCAATGATAGAGCTTCCCATGTTTAAAGCTCCATTAAAGTGAATTTTAATTGTGGTGGAGTAGTTCCCATAGCCCTGAAGGGAGCAACGACTGCAATTTCTTTTGATTTAAGGTCACGTGCATCTCTTGCATAAATATCGACAACGAATATTCGATTGTAAACTTTGCCAAATCAGATGAAATGTCCTTTAAGCAGTCAAATACTTATTCTCCCGATTCTTCATTAATCTCTTTAAGCTTTTTTCAACCAATTTTGTACCGTTCTGATAGTTATATATCTACTATTTTGAAAATAATCAGTTATTTAATCTTACATATGTCCGAGTTTTTACCTATTAATCGCTATGATTTTAGTTATATTATCTATTCAGGTAAAAATTCCGATTTTTCACCTGAATAGATTAAAGTCAGTTTATGCATTGCTCTTGTGCATCCAATGTAAAGCAAATTTCTGTCAAGATTTGATTTATAGTTACTAGATGAACATTGAGGTAAGATGACATAGTCAAATTCAAGTCCTTTTGACAGATGGATGGAACAAATTATAATGCCATTTGAAAAAGTAGTACTATTTGCATTTAGTAACTTAACAGGAATTGAACTGGTCTTTAACTGATCGAAAAACCAATCAGCCTGATCTTGAGTCTTACAAATAATTCCTAATGAATTAAAGTCTTCTGATTTTGATGTGGTCATGATTTTTTTTATCTCTTCAACTTCTTCTTCAAGATTCTGTACCGCTATAATATCAGGCTCTTTACCTAAACGATTGTATGCTTCAAGATCACTATTTGGTAATATTTTTTGGGCAAACTGGGTAATTTCAAAAGTGGATCGATAGCTTTTACAAAGTTTTATCAATTCTGTATTAGGAAATATACTCGTGATCTGATCTAAATTTACTGAACTATATGGATTAATTATTTGATTTGTATCTCCTAAGATAGTTTTTTTACAAGGGAAAAGCGCCGAGAGTACTTCGTATTGAATTGGAGTATAATCTTGCATTTCGTCTATAAGAAGATGCTTTACATTATAGTATGGTTTGAAGCCTTCAAATTTCAATTTCAAATATAATATTGAGAACACATCCGAAAACTCAAGTTTATTATTTTTCAATACTTTAAATAGATCTGGTTCATCGAGCCATTTGAAAAAATCTTTATATAAAAGTAAGGAAGTTGAAAACTTGAACATTTTTTGAACTTGTTTCCTGATCTCAGTGATTTCGGATACTTTTAATTCTTTTTTAGACTCATATTTTATTTTTTCAGCAATGTCATTAGCAATTTCCGAAAAGCGTTTTGCAATTGGCAATCGATGATAAGCCTTAAAGCGTTCGTTAATAAAACTTGATGGTATCGGGTGTTTGAAAAAGATTGAATCGACTGGACAGAAATAATGCTCTTCGATATAAATCAAGTACTTTCTCAACTTTTTAACAAATTCGATCGACGATTTGTATTTCGTTCTTCTAATGTAATCTTTGTCGCTGCACTCAATAATTGTGGTAACCTGTTCTATAAAGGTTTGGAATTTATATTTTCCGTCCAATAAATTATTGGCGATGATTTCAATACTGGTTTCTGGTATCCTTTCTTCTCCGAGTTCAGGTAAAACATTTGAAATGTAATCAGAAAACACCCGATTGGGAGATAATATTAATACATCATTCGATGTTATTCGGTTTTTATGCCGGTATAATAAAAATGCAATACGATGAAGTGCAATTGAAGTTTTCCCAGAGCCAGCCACACCTTGGACAACCAAAGAATAAGAATCGTTACGTATAATTTTATTTTGATCTCGTTGAATGGTTGCAACAATATTTTTCATTTTATCGTCAGAAGAATTGCTCAGTTCTTTTTGCAAAATATTATCATGGATGTTGAGCGAACTCTCAAGCATAAACTCTAAATGTCCGTTTTTTATTCGATATTGCCTTTTTAGTGTAACCTTACCGACAATTATTCCTGCGGGAGAGTCATATTCGACCGGACCTGTTTCTGAATCGTAATATATGCTCGATATTGGGGCGCGCCAGTCGTAAATAATATTTTTCTTTATTTTGCTATCAAAGAAAGATGTTACTCCAAGGTAGAACGTTTCCATTGTTCCTGCATTGTTTTGTATAAAATCGAAACGTCCGAAATAAGGTGACAATAATAGTTTTTGTAATCGATTTCTATATAATGCCAAATGGTCACCAGTTCCAGCAACTCGCTGTACCGACCTGTTTATTGTAAATTGTTCCTTATTATCAAGCTCTGCTTTATTCTCCCAAAGATAACTCTTAAGTTCTTTCATTTCAGCTGCTTGCGCTGACAGACTCTGATTTGAGTCAGCGATTTCAGATATCAATCTGTTTTTTATTTTGTCAAGATATCTGATCTCTTCTTCTTTTGCACTTATCATTTAAATTTGTCGTTTATTTTGAAGTAAAAAATAAATCCAGACTCAATTACCTGGTTTCTTAAAAGATCAATTTCGATTCTCATTACACAAATTTTATTGTGTTTGTGGTAATGAATTTAATAACCTGTCAATCTCGGTTATCAATTTATTAATATCTTCTACCTTTATTGTTAATGGCGGCAAAAGTCTCAAGGTATTTAATTTGAATCCAACCAATAATCCCACATCGAATAACTGATTGTTAATCCAATTGCCATCAACTTGTTCTGAAAATTCCAAGGCAAGAATAAGCCCTCTTCCCCTCACTTCACTTATTTTGTTTGTATGCTTATCTTTAAGCAGGCATAATTGTTTCTTAAAATAAAGACCTACTTCCCTGCACCTGACAATCAAATTTTCATCATCAATAATTTGGAATACTTCGAGACTTATTGCACAGCCCAAAGGATCGTTTATATGAGACTGTAAGTAATTTAATGGACTTCTATTTAATATTTTAACAATGCCCGAATTAATTGTAACTCCACTTATAGGAAATCCATTTCCAAGTCCTTTTGCTGTAACAACAATATCAGGCTTTACATCATAATGCATAAATCCAAACCATTCACCTGTTCGCCCAAAACCTGTAGTTACTTCATCTACAATAAAGACTGCTCCATTTTCTTTGGCCGTTTCAACTAGCTTTCGGACAAATTCGATGTCCGGAAATTGAACAACTTCAACGGAAGCTCCACCGCTTTCAAGTATAAAAGCAGCAATTTCTTCAAAATCAATTTGAGCTATCGCATCCAAATCATTAAACTTGATGTCAACTTTATATCCGTTGTTAGGCGATAATTGTCCGAAACCGTAGGCACTAACGAAAGAATTATTAATCTTTAAAATCTTTTCTCTATTTGTAATATGCCTGGAAATCGTAATTGCAAGGTTCACTGCCTCTGAGCCAGAACTAAGAAAAACGCTTTGCCCGTCTTCGAATTCCAGTTTTTCATTGAGTTTTTCAGCTAGCCTTTCGGATGATTGGTTTCTGAATCTGTATCCATGATGAATTGTTTCATCGACTTGGCTTTTCATTACTTTATTCAACCTTTCGTTGTTATGTCCAACATTTGCACACCATACGCCAGCTTCAAAATCGATATATTCTTTTCCTTCTACATCGTACAGATAGCAATCAATTGATTTTGCAATCAATTGATCTGTTGGGATGTAAAAAGGAATAATACTCTTTTTCATAAATATTTGTTTTTAAATTTCTAACAACCAACCAGACTGTTGACGGTTTTTATCCCATAGAATCATTCAACTCATCAATTCTGTCATAAACCTCCTTTTCTTGTATCCTCCATTAGTTCTAAAGCCAATCTGTATATGATTGGTCATGTTTGGTGTAACAAAAATATACTCAGGTCTATCATCGTCTAAATAATAAGAGATGGATGGCTAAATTGGACTTTTAAGTTTGAGATTATAATGGTTGAATAGAAAAAGATCGAACATCGACAGGTTTCAGGATATTGGTCTTATTCGTTAAAAATTTCATTTGAGCGTTGAGAAATTATGCGGCTTTCAATCGTCTGAATAATTGAATAGAAGCAATCGTTATCGTCATTACTGCTCCTCCTAAACCCAGATTCATAAAAACAAATGTTAGTAAATCAATATGAAAAAGGTATCCTAAACTTCCCAGCAGGCAGGAAATACCATTCAGAAGAAAGGCGTATCGTATTATCTTATTAAGTCGATCACCGGTGAATATTGGCAAGATAAATAATGAGGATAATCCTAAAAATAATGTCCACCCCAACATATTGATTGAACTCATAATAGAATAAGGATTTGCCTGCACAAAATGTTCCAATCCGTTAATCTGTCCTTGTCCGATATTGAATCTGACAGCAGTCAATTGTATGAAATAGTGTATACTTGATAAAACGGCAAACGCGACCCCAAACAATAGACTAATCCTGACAAGCACTTTTTTGTTATCTTCTGCATAATCGTAATAACTATTGATCAGCAAAACATAGAGAGGACCAAACAACAGCAATGAAAATTTGGCAACATTTTGAAAGGACTGATTATTTGCATGTAAATAAGTTAAATAATCAGGTAGATTTTTCCAGTAAAACAATGGTGAAGTCATTGCAATTCCAGTAAAGCAGATCATCCAAATGGCAAATATAAGGGTCAGCAAGATGGCCGACCAAAGACCGATTTTATAGGATAAGCTGTTCATGTTATTTAAATCAGAATGATTATTAATGTATTTTGAAGAATTTAAGCAACTGTTTGTGATTTGTCAAAATAAAAATTCAAATCCTGCCAGAAAACGATTCATGTACATTTGCAAATGAGCTGGTCGGTCAGAAGTGGCATAGTTAAACAGGTAATTCAACTTAAGATTGCAATGCTTCCCAAGTTGCTGCTTATAACCTAATTCACAAGCCAGTGCTGCATTATCCCAGAAAAATTCAGGTTTTCCCTGTAACTCAACGTTCATAAATTTGTCGATCACTTTTGCATTTTCTGCATTGAAACTATGTCCGTTTTCAGGTCTTGAAACAAGACTAAAAACCGGTAATGCGAGTTGTATGGAAAAACCAGTTTTGTCAGAGATCTGATAGTTCCCACTTGCGTGAATACCCAAAGAGTTTGAACAGTACCACGACTGCTCATTCCATTCATAAGAATACCGTTTATCTTCAGCAACAAAGTCGGTGCTTACAATGAAGGATGAAACTTCAGCACCAAGCGACAATTCAAGCGGTTTTCCGGCAATCTGTTCCACATCAATTACACGTGAAACAGTATAGGCGATTGAACCAATATTCTCTGCCACATTTCGTGGCTGAATGTTCGAGTTGGGATGTCCGGTACTAAAATCCACTTCGATGTTGTGTAGGTAATGCTTCGCCCGTATTTGATAGGATAATTGGGTAGAGAATAATGATTTCGAAAAGATGTGGGGAGAAAGATATTCGTCACGCATATGAAAATCGTTAACTCCCATGTTGATGCTTAGTGAATGGACCGCTTTTTTTTGTGGCTCTGTAGGCTTCTCCTCCTGACCAAAGACAGCGGAACAGAGCAGAAGAGCGAGAAAGAATAATGTTATTTTCATTGATTAGGTAAATTTAGCGTTTGTTTGCGTGAAAATTAATAAGTCTTACTGCAACAGGATCGAGCGGATTGGCCATATCACCCGGTCCCATGTTTGTTGCTGTAATAACGGCGAAATGCAGAAGTGGAGCCAGCGCTGCATGCGAATAGTTATATCCATTGCTACCTCCATGTTGCAACGATTTTCCTCCTGCCCACGATTGTTCTGTCACATTCCAACCACAAGCAGAATATGCCCCTCCATCTCCCAAAACGATAGAAGAAGTAAGTTGAATAGCCGTTTGTTTGCTAACCAGTGTTTGATGTCCGGCTTCGGCAGCAAGTACCCATTGAATATATTTAGCCCAATCAACAATAGACATGTGCAACCTTCCCGAAGGGCTGTAGATTGGTGAAAGATCAGAATCCGGGGTTGGTTCTATTGGAGCCCTCCCATTCGTATGTTGCAGTGGTTGATCTTCTAATCCAAACCTACCCATCGCACCAAAACCGGCAGTACTAATACCAAGTGGCTGCAATACTTTTGCGATAAGAAGTTCTTCAAACGGTCGGTTGGTTAATTTTTCGGCAATGGCTCCCAGCGTATTATATCCCATATTACTATAAAGATAATGACCTCGTGTTATTACTGGCGGTTGTTCGAGTGCCCATTGAACCATCTCGGCTCGTTGTTCGCGCGGCGTACCTGTTGGAAAATCGGGCGATACTCGTCGAAAGCCAGAACTATGAGAAAGAAGATTTAAAATAGTGACCTCTTTATATTCGGGTCGCATTGTGTTGGCATATTCAGGAAAGACTTCAGGCAGTGTTGTAGTCCAATTCAGAAGGCCTTCATCAATAAGTTTTCCGATTAGCACTGCGGTAATTGCCTTGGTGTTCGATCCAAGATTAAACTGATCGTTGTTGGTGATATTTGCAGCACCACCATATCGACGGCAACCGACGGCTTGTGCATCGATTATTGAGGTATCCGTAACAATAGCTCCGGCAAGTGCCGGAAGATCCAATTCGTACCGAAGGGAATCAAGAATCGTTGCAAGTTTCGAAGTGTGTTTTGTTGGCAACGGCGGTTTGTTGCCCTCTGGTTTCATGATCGTCTTCTCACATGACATCAACACGATCATGGAAGACAGCGCTACCAAGGCATACTTCCAGAAAATGAACTTTTGTTTCATGGTTTTAATGGCTAAATGAATATCTATTCTGAGTTTAGTCTTCAGATATTAAATAATTTCGCAGTGCGAATTTAACTCCAATGTTTTTTCGGGAAAAGAAAAGAGCAGGAATGACTAGTTTTAGTTGATAAATGATCGAATAACAGGATTAAAGCTGCAAGCGCCACTACAACAAATCTTTAGTTTTGATAGTTGTATTAAATAATAATCAATCTCCCAACAAACTGTAGACCAGTATGAAAAAATAACAGAACGTATTAACGTTTTTACAATTAGTCTTTGGGGATTACATGTCTTGGTTTATTTTTTGAAAAATATATCATATCCATATCTGATGATCATCAGTGTTACAATAATTAGGAAAATAATCCGTACAAATTGGTTCCCTTTTTTAAGGGCTATTTTACTTCCAATAATGCTTCCTACAATGTTAAATATCGACATTAAAACCGCTATTTCTAGTAAGTAGTTTCCCTGCCTGATAAAAACAATAAGTGCTGAAATATTTGTCATGCAATTAATAATTTTTGAATAGGCTGATGCAGTAACAAACTCAAAACCGAGAATAACTACAAAGCCTAATACAAAAAAACTTCCTGTACCCGGGCCAAAAAAGCCATCGTAAAATCCAACAGAAAATCCGATTAAGGAACCATAAATTAGTTGTTTGTTGAATGAAAGCGATCTGGTTTGAATAGAACCTAAATCTTTCTTGATGAATGTGTAAACTGCAATGAGAATAAGTATTACTAAAATTATCGGCTTCAACGAATTGACATCAATGATGCTAACAGTTTTTGCACCGAGATAAGAAGCAATAAATGCACAAAGGGCGATGACCGATAATAGTTTATAATTAAATTTTATTCGTTTGGAATATTGATATGCTGCAATTGAAGTGCCAGTTAAAGCGGCAATTTTATTTGTCCCGAAAAGAGTTGGTAACGGATTCTTGGGCAAACTTATTAATAAAGCCGGAATCTGAATGAGACCTCCTCCTCCAACAACTGCGTCAATGAAACCGGCAACAAAAGCCAAAATGGCAAGTATCGAAAGTGTATATATGGTATAGTCTGAAAATATCTGTAGAAAAGTCATTTGTCTGAAAAATTAAGTAATGGTTAAAATATAATGTCGAATTTTGAATCTATATTTTGTAAGACATCAAACAATCGTTCTTTGAGATTCTGAAAACAGTAGATTGCATCAAAACTCAGCCATTGATATTTGATCCTTCGCCACTATATTTCAATCAAATTCAATTCCGGTGAATAGGGAGGTAAGAAGCAAATATATACATCTTGCTCTTTTCACTCCTGAATTTTAGCCTTGAATTTTTTATATCTATGTATAGGCGAATTATCAAGTTTCACAATCGTTTTTTTATAGTTTGCGCAACAAAATCGTCCATAAAGCAAATTAATTTGTTAGAATTGAATGTGGATTCAATTACATCGTATTTGAATCGATTTCAGAAGATGAAATCCGATGCTCCGACAACCAATTTCCAACTTCTAAATGAGCTTCCGGATCAGAAAGCCATTTTTTAAATGCTAAAAGTTCCTGACTGGTACAATCTTTTTCAACAAGAAACCGGTTTGCAATATTAATAATCCTTTCTGTCATTTTAACAATAAAAGAATAGTTTGTTTTTACGGTTCATTAACCCAACAACATTTAGAAATCTCCCCTTGGCGACAGGTAGCAGTATCGGATTCTCTTTGGTTTGCCGGGCATAAGGTACATTTGGAGTTAACTCAAAATGGCTTTCATCATCAAAGTAAAGATCATTAAAGAATCCACCATCTTAAAGGGTAGATTCTTTAATCCTTTCAAAAGCATTCGACCTCTGGAAAAATAAAATAACAGGCCAACGATCAGCAATCGTTCAAAAATGAAAAATTGTTTCATCAAATGATACGTTAGACTCTGTTTTCTGAAATTACTTATCTGTTTATACGTTTCAGACGATCATCAACCACATTTGTTAGATGTTTCCTGAACAATCACAAGAATCAAGATACATTTCAGAAATTTTACAAATGAAAATAAGATTGACGAATTGATCAGAAAAATAAATTGGAAGAAAAGTTCAAATTAAATTCCGGATGTCGGTTAAATGTTTTTTTAGTCTTCAGATTCCCAGCCAATAAGTCAGTTTAAATGACAGCTCATTTTCTTTTTTCGTATCGTATTGTGATTTTTTAGACTTAAACACGATATAGAAATCGCTCATTGGTGCAAAACGCCATTTGAAAATGCTGTTAAAACTGAGATCATCCAACTGGGTGTTATACTGAATCAGATTTGTCCATAAAAGGTTTTTATTCAAACTGATCTCAGGTTTTAATCCAACCAGACGATAGTTTGCTTGTCCCAGCTTGTTTTTCAAGTCAATCCCGGTAAAGTTATAGGTAAGGGAAATTGATCCGAATGGCTGAAACGTGTAGGTCGGTTCTCCAATTATGGTGACTTTATCTCCCTTGTAGAAATCGCCATAGTCGACAGACGCTTTATATTTAAACTTTTTACGCTGATCTGATTCATACAGGAAATAGAGTTTTTTGTTTTTATATGTACCTGTCGGCACCGGATTTTTGTTTTGAAACACATCATGAGGTACCAATAAATCAAACCGATCGTAATTTATCGCAGCAACAATGTGAGTCCGGTTAGTAAAAACGCTCCAATATCCCAGATCAAAACTGAATTCGTTTAACTTATAATTCTCATCAAAGTATGTGTGGAAATTCGTATATTCTCCCATCACTGTTATCCAATTGTTGTTCAGGAACTGATACAGCTCGTATTTGTTGATGATGTGCGTGTAGCCTCTCCTGAATGTGCTGTCAGACAATGGATTTTTATAGTACAACCGCGGCACAAACCCAATATCGGTCACGTAATTTCGGTCAACATGTTCCAACCAGTTTTGAGTTTTAAATTTTTTATTAAAGAAGGTGAATCCACCGCCATAAAACAGGTTGTCTGAAAAATGCTCGTTGGTAAAGCTTGAATGCAACTTGGCATTAGCTGACCATTTGCCATCTTCAGTTGAAAAATCAAATTCCAAGCCGGCGGTGCGGTTATAATCATTTTTCCGGAATCCAAATCCATCAGTTGAATTCCGATTGGTAATCAAGCCTTTGATGGATGATCGCTTGAAAACCCCTTTTTGAAAAGAACCGATAAAATAGTTTTGGGGGTTCTGTGTTTTGGTACCATCCATTTGTATGTTCAATAATCCAATCCTGGTATTTCCTCCTATCTCTCCTGAAAGTCTTCCACCATAAATGATCGGTATATTTTCGCCATTATTCAATCCAAGGCGCCGTGTGTAAACCGGTTTGATTCTATTTTCGGAAGAAGAAGTTGTCATGTCATCATACGTTCCAAAGTTGGTAAAGAGATCATTATTTTCCAGGAAAAAAGTCCGCTGCTCCGGATTATAATATTCATACCGGTAAAAGTCAAGGTATTGCTCATCAACTTCAATGTTTGAGAAATCGGGGTTAACCGACAAGTCAAGGTTTAATGAAGAACTCACCGATACTTTTGCGTCCAAACTGGCTTTAAAACTATTCTGATAATCCTTGCCATTTCCTTCACTTGAGGCAATAGCGGCTGTAACAGAAGGCATCAGGATTATTTTACCTGACTTATTTTTCGACAAACCCTCTTTGAAAACCAGATTGCCGGTAAACCCAAGATCAAGGTCATTTTTGTTGGCAGGAAAATGCGTCCAGGAATATGTTTCGTTGCGAGCCACATCATTTCTCAGGAAGTTAATTCCCCAGGTATCGTTCCCTTCGTCGTACTTTACAGCATTTAACGGAAGAGCAATTTCGTAAATGATGGTATCGTTTCTATTGCTAACTGAAGCATCCCATTTGTTGTTCCAGTATATATTGCCAGAAGGGTACATTCCGTTTTGATACACGGTCCCGTCAACCAGCGAACCGTATCCATTAACCCTGAAAAAATAGCCATTTTTGGTTGAATTGGTAGGGTCGATCACGATTGTAATTCCATCACTGTTGCCAGCATTGTTTTCATCATCCCTTTTCAGGCTTTGTACAACAGGAGATTTCAATGTTCCAATACTGATAAATCCAACGTAAAGGTTTTTCTCGTCATACATCATTTTAACAGTTGTTTTTGCATAAGCTTTTCCGGCATCAACCGGATAATGAAGCCAGGAGATGCTATCAACACCAGCTGATTTCCATGCTTCTTCGTTTAAAAAACCATCAACCTGAATTGCAGATGAAATTTTCGAAATCTCCAGCCGATAATCGTTTTTGTTGAAATTGATGTTTTGGCTGTAAAGACCGTGCGAATGAAAAAGTAAGATCAGGATAGACAGAATCCGTAACTTCCATAAAAGCCTTTTTGGATACGTGATTCCAGTTTTTTGTACTGCGGGGTCATTCCTTTTTTCCAACCGAGATACAGCTGAAAAAGGAAAATCTTTAGAAGTCAGAAATCTATTCTTATTCTGATCATCTATACTTTGAAAATAACTTGTCTGGTTCATAATTTGATTCTCTATCATTAAAGTTTTAAACTCACTTCAAAGACGAAAAATCAAAAAAAGGATGCAAAAACCTGTGTAATATTCTATAAATCAATGTTTACAGCAGCAACAACAAGAAGTAGTACGGACGCCGATTACATTTCCATATTTGTCGAATTCATAGTGACAGCAATTCATTAATGTATCTTTTACCATTTGCCTGGCACGCTGAACACGAGATTTTGCACCCGAAGGAGTAATCTTTAGTTTTTTGGCCAGTTCAATTTGCGACATCCCTTTATATTCGACCAGTAAAAGCGCCTGGGCATATTTTTGCGGCAAGGATTCTATCAGTGGGCGTAATCCTGAAGTAATTTCATCTGAAAGATTCCGTTCATTTTTATAATCGACAACTTCCTGAAAGTCAGAGTTTTCAAAATCGAACTTTTCAATCTCTTGAAACTTAAGTCTTCGCTCGCGAAAATAATCGAATATCGTATTTCTGGCAATCTGGAAAACCCAACTGTGAATTTTGGTTTCATCTCTCAAAGAGCCGAGTTTCTCATGAATTTTAATAAAAACTTCCTGTAGAATGTCATCAGCAACCGATTGATCATTTACATACCTTAATATAAAAGCTTTGATTTTACAACAACAAGCATTCCAGATAGTTTCTGTGGTATGGTTCATTCGAACGGAGCTTGAATCAAGCATGGTCTTTTAATTTTTCGGTCCCAACAAAGGCACATGTTTTTTTATATTCTATTTCGATCATTTCTTTTGCTGGTTCGATCAAAGTGTTCCAGTGGCTGTTTACCCGTTGCACGTACCAATTGTAACCCTCTTCAAATGAAAACTTCCTTACTCCGAAGATATAATAAGTCCAATAAATGGGTTGTGTAATTTGCGACATGGCATCGGCATTCGAGATACAAACGGCTTCAGGAATATCGGTTTCAAGTGCAATTGGCTGAGAATGGGTGCGGATGCAATGCAGAACCTTTTTCTTTTGTTCCGGCGTGAGCAGGAAATTTTCAAGTAGTTTTTCTGCCATTTCAGCACCTTTTTCGGCATGTTGGGGCAGCAGCGAAAAATCGGAGATTGCCGCAACATCATGCATCAAAGCAGCAATCTGGACTACTGCTTTATCTGCATTTAGCCTTTCAGCAAGTTGCAAACTATACTTCTCAACTTGTTTGATATGAAGATCATAAAACGAAGGGCCAAACAGATTGGAAGGTTGTTGGCAGAGGTTGTGAACGTAAGGTTCAATATCTTGTATCTGTTTCATGAAATTTTTCCTCCTATATTTTTAAAATTTAGAATGTTTATGCACCAAGAAAGAGCCTGAAAATGCCAACCATATCATAAAGGCCATGTATGAGAATCAAATACCATACATTCTGGCCAAAATAGAAATACAGAAAGCTCATAACTACTGAAAACCAGAAAGTGCCAATAATTCCGCCAATCCCCTGGTAATTGTGGGCAAATGCAAATACCACACTTACCACCAGAATAGAAATGCTTTTTTGAAAAACCGGATTTGCGAAGAGTGAATTTATGCGGTTAAACAGATAACCCCTGAAAAAAAACTCTTCGAATAGTCCACCGACAAACCAACCAAGAGCCAACATGCCGATCAATCCGGCAATATTTCCTTTAATTCCGTCATAAGATGATAAGTCAGGTTCAGCCCCAAGCAGCTTTGTTATCATTGGTTCAACGAGGAAATTGTCGACAAAACCAAAAATTATCCCGATGGCAACTGCGATGAAAAGCTGTTTTTGCTGTACAGCCTTAAACCCATACTGCGACCAATTTTCTTTCCTGAAATATTTCGACAGCAGCATGATAACCAGTGCAAATATCACGTACAACACATTGAGTTTCAGAAATGGCAATGGAAGCAGTAGTAATACAATTAACTCTGTTGATGTGAGGATGATTTCTCGTCCTGATTTTTTATTTTGGATATTGTCGGTCATATTTCTTGATTTTAGATTTAGCTTAATTATTTCACCTCTAGTTTTTACCGAGACCTTACTTCCGGATAAGTTTGTCAAATTCTCTTTGCAATAATTCCTGTAAAATCTCCTTCCCATGTCCGGGTAAAAAACAAATATAATTTGTTTTCAAAAGACGTCCCCAACTTTTCACTAATTCACGAACATTATCAGCAAAAGGTGAAAATACCGACTTCCGGAAAATACCAAATATGGTATCGCTAACTAGGGCAATCTCATTATCAACAATTATACTAACTGAACCTTTTGAATGTCCGGTGGTGGAAATTAACTGAATCGGAAAGCCTTCAAAAATGGTTTCTCCTGAAATCCTCATATCTGGAATAAAGGTTTGATAACCAAATCTACTTTTTCCAATCCTGTTTCCCATTTTTGCGATAAACCGGGAAATTGCAAAAGTGCCATTGGGTAAAGGAGTATATCCTTGTTGCAAAAAATCAATCTCCCTTTCTCTCGCAATTATTTTGTTTTGGTATTGCTCTTTTATAACGTTGGCATTCTGGCAGTGGTCAAAGTGGGTA